>Ga0209737_10001141_pt1 | contig 19558 bp, 20 predicted proteins | sample TergutCu122P3_FD_187284 | JGI IMG/M metagenome (GOLD analysis project Ga0209737, IMG submission 187284) | Cubitermes ugandensis P3 segment gut microbial communities from Kakamega Forest, Kenya - Cu122 P3 (SPAdes) (version 2) | ecosystem: Host-associated > Arthropoda: Insects > Digestive system...
AGTCGCTCACGCAGCTTTACCCTGTTTTTTTCAGGTGGTAGATTTACAATCAATTCTATGGCTTCTTCTGTTCCTATTGCTGCCAATCCCAATACAGCCGTATGTACCTCATATTCGTCGTTGCTATCAAGGGCGGCTGCAAAGATAGGAAAGGTTTGTTTGTGTTCGCCTAACCGTGCCCAGAATAAAGCTGCTTGGAGTTTAAATTCTTCATTTTCCAATTGCGCATTAAAAAAGTTTAGGGCTGCGCTATCTTTCAGGTTGAAATAGTTTACAATGCAAGTGGCAAGCACATCAAAAGGTGCATCATAGCATATTTCATCTAATAAAGAAACCGATTTTTCCTTTAATTCAGGATAAGAGCCATGTACGCCAAAAACCATAAACGCCGTAGCTACAGCGGCTTTTTCTTCTGTTGAGAGTTCTTTTCTCTTTGAGTATTCCAATATTACGGGCAGATAATCGGGTTCTAACATCCATGACAAAAACTTTATGGCTTGGCAACGGTCGGTTTCTACAACACTTTTGGTTATTATATTTTCAAAAAAAATGTACGATTCCTCACATTGAAAAAATGAGACAGCTCTCATGGCATTCTGTTTTTCTTGCTCTTTGCCTCGTGCCTCTGCATTAAAAAACATACTAATATAGTGCCTTGCGGTAGCGCAATCTTCACTCTCATAATGTTCTCTTACTCCCATTGAAGTTAGAAACAGTTCCTCCTGGGCATACTCATAGGGGTTGTAGGTAGAGGAAGGGGGTTGGGCGGTTAATGCAGAAGGCAGAAAGCAGAAGGCAAAAAGGAAAAAGAGTGCAAGAGCATAAGGCATATAGAATAGGCAGAAAGCTTTCTGCATTCTGCCTTCTGCGTTCTGCGTTTTTTGTAAGATTATTTCTTTCATGGCTTATCGGTTTTCAGTTCATCTATTTGGTTTTGCAGGTCAAGCATTTTTTCGTTTTGTTGTAAGATGTACAGGGTTAGCTCTTCAATTTTTAACAAAAGTTTGCTTTGCATTTCTCCCAAGTCAATACCATTTTCTTGTACTTCTTTTGCAGAAGGTATTTCGGGCAAATGGTTATGTTGCTTTATATATTGTTCTAATTCAGATAAAGAACGGAGCTCATAATCAGGGTAGAAAACGTGGTCTGACCATGCATTTGGTTTTACTTCTATCATTTCTGCGTAAGCATTTTTGATACGCAAATCACCGTTTCCGGAAACCGTAAAGACTTCTTGATTATTGTTTGTTACTATAAGCGCTTTACCGGGATTATCAATTCGCATATCTCCCACAAGGTGTACCTTTTTTTGAGGGTTAGTAGTACCAATGCCTACCTTTCCTGTAATATTGACATTTTGTACTTCAATCACACCACTAAATATCATATTTATAAAATCAATATTTTGTGCTTTGAGTGTGCCGATAATTTCAGCGTTTTGTGCCTTCAACGTCTTTGCTTCTAAAGTGTTTGTAATTGTTGCGCTTTGAGCTTTAAAAGAGCCGGTTACATCCAATTTCGCTTCAGGAATACCCAAACCTACCCCAATATTCCCATCGGGTGTAATACTTAATCCACCGCCGGGGCCGCGAATGATTAAATGGGCATCCTCGTGCTGTTCAAGAATAAAACTATTATTTACAGGGGAGAAAGAAACACTAAATCCATTCCCTGATGTAGTAGTAACAATATGTAATATCTTAGCCATTTCAACTCCATGTGGAAATGGTAAAGGAGGAAAAGTCCAATGAATATGTAGTGGCGCTTGTGGATTGGAGGTACCAATTCCTAAAAAAGGTTTGTTTTCCAACAACCGCATCCGCTCAACATTGTTCGTCTTAAAAATAAGAGGCTGTTTATCAGTAGTTGGAGTCGGTAGTACCTAAAAAATGGGTTAATGAATCAATTTGCTCGTTTCCGGTAAGATTCCAGTGGGCGTTTGGTGTTTGTGCAACTACCCAAAAAGAATATGCGCATAGAAAAAGAATAAAAAATGTTTTTTTCATGTGAATTTGATTTTAGTATTTGTTTGTAATTCCTTTTTTGTTTTTCATATTCGATATTAGTATGAAATTTTCACACTAAAAAGAGAGTGCAAAAAAGTGAAAAAAGAACAATTTTCCCATGCAGAAATTGACACAAAAAACAGTAATTTTATACACAATTTTATACAATTTTCTACACAAAAAGATTACTTTTGCCTAAAACTTAGGGAATGATTTTTTTTTATTAGTAAAAAATTATGAATTTTCGTATATTTTTGCAAAAAAATTTTTAAAAAAACTATGGGCATTGGTGATAATTTAAGGAAAATACGAAATAAGAAAAACATTTCACAACAGCAGATTGCGGATTTTTTAGGAGTTGAACGAAGAACTTATGTAAGTTGGGAAGCTGGCGAAGCCGATATAAAAAGTTCTTTTATCCCTAAGTTGGCCGAAATCTTACAAGTTGAAATCAACGACCTTTTTAAAGATAAAACAAGTAATGTTGTTATAAATCAACACAATTCTGATAATAAAGATAATTCTACCAATAATAGTATAGTACTTTTGTTAACAGATAAGGATGCCGTGGAACAAGTGATGGAGGTTATAAAAAAAAGAATTGAATTTCAATAGCTATATTATAAACCACAAACGCCATCAGCCAGGCAAGTGCAATAGAATATGCCATAGAGAATAAAGCCCACCGCCAAGAGCCACTTTCTCTCTTTATTGTGTATATAGTGGCAATGCACGGCATATATAGTAAAGAAAAAACCAAAAACGAAAGCGTAACAGGTATTGTAAATGCGCCCGAGTTTTTTAAACGCATACCCGTTTGCTGATTATCCGATTTAATCTCTTCGTCATTATACAAAATAGCCATTGTACCTACAATAAATTCTTTGGCAGCCAGACCGGTGGTTAAGCAAACACTCATTTTCCAATCGAAACCCAAAGGACTTAATACGGGTTGAACACTTTTACCGAAACGGGCTAAATAGGTATCATCTTGGCGTGGAAAATTACTCAATAACCAAATAGCCATCATAGCGATAAGTACTACTGTGCCTATTTTTTTTAAATACTCGTATTGGCAAGAAAATCGGCAGAGTTCGTTTCAAAATTATTCCAGATGCCTCAACAGAAAACTTGAAGCCATTTATAGAAGTCAATATTGAGCAGAACAGTGAAGTTATTACTGACGGCTGGACGGGTTATTCTTTTTTGAAACAAAGTGCTGTTTACAAGCATAATGAAAAGATAATTTCTGGCAGTGGAAAAAAAGCACACGAATTATTGCCACATGTTCATTTGGTAATTTCGTTGGTCAAAAGATGGATAAGTGGAACACATCAAGGTAAAATGTCGCCTAAATATTTGGAGTATTATTTAGATGAATTTGCTTTCAGATTTAATAGAAAAATGTCAACATACAGAGGAAAATTATTTTATCGACTAATGCAACAGGCGGTAATTACACCTCCAATAACTTATAATAATCTAATAATCAATTAACTTACCGATTGTGGATAAGCAGTTATCGTTATTTTCAGACACAACAATAGAGCGGCCAAAACCAATTGGCTCATACAGTTTTGTGTTGTTGCGGAAAACCGCAGCTTTATAATTCGGATAAGAGAATTCCCCTATTACATATACGTCTTGGGAAATTGCAGAAAAAACAATGGCAAAGAACAAGGTTGATAACAATGTTATTTTACATTTTTTTCTTCTAAAGAAAAACTCCTTACTTGTTTGACTTTTCATACTGATTCTGTTTTTTGAATGGTTTCTGAACTTAATAGTTGCGCAAGGATATATAATTTCTTTAATCCAATCAGCCACTTTTTAAAAATCTATCTATCTATTAGTATTTTATTTTCGTATTTTTACTGTATTTTTTTTATTGGCAAAAGATCTAAACGTACATTTGTTCATAACGACACACAGTTGTAGTGGTAAGATTTTTCACTTCTTCTTCACTACTTTAACAACAAAATATATAGTTAAAGCAGTAATAACGATACACACTGAAGACATTAGAATAAAAGCAGATAGACTCATAATATTGATAAATTAGTGAGAGATTAACCGGTTTTCTTTTTTACGTTTTTGAGCGGCTAAAAACACTAAAATGCAGCCGCCTAAAAATATGGATAAGAGAAATATACGAGCGATACTTACATAAAAAGAGTCATTGATAATTTTTCCTTTAATCATTGGTGTTCCGGCTACAACAGTATCGCCGGGTTGTACCAACGCTATACCGCCGTCATTTATTTTAATTCTCCTTATGTAACCGTATTCTCCTTTTACATCCGTTCCTGTTTGTGCCACAATATACCGGGTTTGAAGGTGGGTTTCAAATGCTGTAATAGTTCCGTTGATTTCACTGTACAAAGTGTCGGCAAACCATTTGTTATTGAAGCCTCCTTTTCCTTTCATTCTTCCGATAATACTTTCGTTATCTAACTTCCACCCTTTAATACTCAACGATTTCCAGTTATCGTTGGCCGGTTTTATTAAAGCGGCAGCAAAAATGAGGATTAAAACTGTTGGTGTAACATAGTGCGTAATAAATTTGAAGAATTTAGGTACTTTAATTTTGGCACCATAGTTGAACTCTTTCCAGCCTTTGTTTATTTCCCAAATCCACGAAAACAGTATCGCTTCGCACATAGCAAAAAAGAAGAGACCAACTGTTCCTGCCCAGTAGTCGAACTCATCAAAAACTCCTTGTTTATAAAACAACACACATGGTAATCCGCAAATCAACACCGTTACACCAAAAGCAATCGCAGCGTTTCTTTTTTTGATATTAAATTCGTCTTGAAGAAAACCGATGAATGGTGTTCCCATAGCTATTGATGAAGTAATTCCGGCAATAAAAAGCAACCCAAAAAATGCCAGCCCAAAAACAATGCTAAAAACTACGCCCCATTTTTGAAATAGAAAGGGCATGGATTGAAAAGCCATTCCCAAGCCGCCTTCGTGCATTATCATTTCTTGCACCGTAGAGATACCAAAGAAACCTACTGTTATGGAAATCAAGATAGTTCCTCCCAACACTACTTCTACAAACTCGTTTACAAAGCCTGTAGCAAAGGAACTGAGTGCTATATCTTCTTTTCTTTTGGCATAAGAAGCGTAAGCTTGCATACATCCCATTCCCAGCGACAAAGAAAAAAAGATTTGACCGGCAGCAGCCAGCCATACTTTTGGGTCTAAGAGAGTATCGTATTGAGGCTCCCATAAGAAACTTAAACCTGTGATTCCGGAAGCCACCGCCCCATCGTCGCCTGCTTTTATGGTTAGTCCTTTAACCGCCAAAAAGATGCCGAGAATTACTAAAAGTGGTACAGCTATTTTAGATACTCTTTCAATTCCTTTTTGTAAACTTTTACTTAAAATCCAAACATTAAGAGCTAAACACAGTACAAAAAAAGCAACGTTCTCGTAAGGAATAGTTGAATGCGCCGAAGAATTGTGGTAAAAGCTAAAAAAAGCAGCTACTTCTCCTTGCGACATCCCTTTAAAAGTGCCGGCGACAGTGTGATACAAGTACGACAAAGTCCAGCTTTCGATGTAACAGTAATAGGATGCAATGGCAATGCTCGAAAATATGCCGAACACTCCTACATAGCGCCACATTGGTTTTTTTCCTAATCTTTCCATCATAAATGGCGGTGAATGTTCTCCGAATTGTCCACCCCAACGGCCGGTTGTCCATTCTATAAACATAAGGGGAAACCCCATAATTACTAAGCAAACGAGATAAGGGATAATAAACGCCCCCCCTCCATTACTAATGGCTTGCACAGGGAAGCGTAAAAAATTTCCAAACCCAACGGCATTAGCTGCCATTGCAAGCACCATGCCGAGACTGCTCCCCCAAGTTTCGTGATTTTTTGCCATACGCACTTTTTTGATGTGCAAAAATAGAAAAGTTTAGAACAAGACAAAACAACAAAAGTTTAGTTTAAACGTTTATCAATGATTTAAAGTAAGAAAATATGAAAGCAGTATTCATAGTATTTAGTCAGGCAAACACAGAACGTATAGAATATATTCTTGAAAGGCTTGAAGTTAGAGGTTTTACATTTTGGGAAGATGTGCAAGGATGCGGCACTATAAAAGGTGAACCGCATCGCGGAACACACACTTGGCCTGAAATGAACTCTGCTATGATGGTTATGGTTGAGGATGAAAAAGTTACAGATTTACTACAAGCTATAAAAAAACTAAGCAACCGAAATAAAGGCGTTGGAGTAAGAGCCTTTGTTTGGACGGTGGAGCAGAGTGTGTAAAAGAACAAAAATTCAAAAAAAACGCTTATGATTTCAAGAGCTATTTCTATTTTCAAACAATCTATTACCGATTATCATTTGTTTGATTGTGTTGACCAGCCCATTAAAAATCCATTCTCAGCAGGTAGTCTGGAAGCATTACTCTATCAAAAAAATTGGATAGATACTGTTCAGTGGCACTTGGAAGACATTATCCGCAATCCGAACATTGACCCTTTGGAAGCGTTGAAAATTAAGCGCAGAATTGATACCTCTAACCAAGAAAGAACCGATATGGTGGAATATTTGGATTCTTACCTCTTAGATTTGTATAAAAATGTGCAGGTAAATAAATCAACGCCACTCAATACGGAAACACCTGCTTGGGCGTTTGACCGACTTTCTATCTTAGAGCTTAAAATCTATCACATGAATCAAGAACTGTTTCGTACAGATGTTTCGGAAGAACATATCCAGAATTGCCAAGAAAAATTGGATATTTTGCTACAGCAAGAGATTGACCTATCGGTAGCAATTGAGCAACTGTTAGAGGAAATTTCTACTGGCAAAAAGCAAATGAAAGTTTATAAGCAAATGAAAATGTACAACGACCCAAACTTGAATCCGGTGTTGTATAAAAAGGAGAAATAAGAGAAGAGATTATATTTCTGTTTTTGCAATATTCACAATTACTTGGACAGCCTTTTCCATTGATTCTACCGAAATAAATTCATATTTTCCATGGAAATTATGCCCCCCCGCAAAAATATTTGGGCAGGGTAGTCCTTTAAAAGATAGATTTGCGCCGTCTGTTCCGCCGCGAATAGGTTTCACAATTGGGGTAACTCCAGCGGCCAGCATCGCTTTTTCTGCACGTTCAACCACATAAAAAACAGGTTCAACCATTTCGCGCATATTTTTATACTGCTCTTTTATTTCGCATTTTACCCTTTCTCTTCCATATTTTTCATTCAAAAAAGCGCTAATTTTGTGCATAAACTCCTTTTTCTGTTCAAAAATTTGCTTGTCGTGGTCACGAATAATATAATTGAGTTTGCTGTTTTCTACAGAACCTTCCATTTTTGTTAATAGATAGAAACCTTCGTAATGTTCGGTATATTGTGGTTTTTGAAACTCCGGAAGTAAGGCATTAAACTCCATAGCAATAAGTTGAGAATTAATCATTTTATTTTTTGCATAGCCGGGGTGAACATTCCTGCCTTGAATAGTGATGGTTGCGCTGGCGGCATTAAAATTCTCATACTCAAGTTCGCCCAACATACCTCCATCAACCGTATAAGCAAAATCGCAGCCAAATTTGGCAACATCGAAATGGAGTACCCCCTTCCCAATCTCTTCATCCGGAGTGAAAGCTACTCTAATTTTACCATGTTTTATTTCAGGATGTTGAATTAAATATTCAAGCGCACATAAGATCTCTGCAATTCCTGCTTTGTCATCTGCACCCAGCAAACTTTTACCATCGGTAGTTAAAAGTGTTTGTCCAACATAGTTTTTCAGTTCAGGAAAATCTGCAACCGATAATATTGTGTTGGATTCTTTATCTAAGATAATATCTTTGCCATCGTAGTTTTCTATGATGTTGGGTATTTTTATTCCCGGCATATCGGGTGCTGTATCAAAATGCGCAATAAAGCCAATGACAGGCAGTTTTTCATCTGTATTTGCAGGCAATGTTGCTGTTACATAGCCATATTGGTCTTTTTCAACTTCTTCTAAGCCTAAAAGTTTTAATTCTTCTACCAACCTATCGCCAAAAACGAGTTGCTCGTTAGTGCTGGGATAAGTCTCAGATGCCTCATTGGCAGTTGTGGGGTATGAGATGTACTTTGAAAAACGGGTAATTAAGTTCTGTTTCATATTTTTTTTATTTATAATTTAACGTTTACAACGATGGATTTATTTATTATCCCAACACTTTAAATGCTTTTCCCAGATTTTCAATAATATCGGAAGCAATTAAACTCTCAAAAGATTGTTGTTCTAAAGCAAAATCGCCTGCCAAGCCATGCAAGAAAACTCCTAATTTAGCAGCATGTTCAGGAGTATAACCCTTTGTTAACAATCCTAAAAGAATACCGGTTAGTACATCGCCACTTCCAGCAGTGGCCATCCCTTGATTACCTGTAGTATTCAAATATACTTTTCTATTCGGAAATACAATAGTAGTAAAATGTCCTTTTAACACGATAATTACATTGTATTTTTCTGCAAAATCTTGTGCTTTTATTACTCTTTCAAAACGATTTTTTGATTTTCCTGCCAAACGTTCAAACTCTTTTGCGTGGGGAGTTAGTATAGAGTTTTGAGGAATAAAATCTAACCAGTTTTTGTTGTTTGCTAAAATATTTAACGCATCGGCATCTATAACAATAGGGTAGGGGGCGGCTTTTAATAACTGCAATAAAGCATTTGAAGTAGTGTGGTTTACCTCTAAACCGGGGCCAATAGCCGCCGCATTACATTTCAGAATTAATTCGGGTAATGATGAAACATAATCAGGGTTTGGGTCACCACTTAGAATTGTTTCCGGCACAGTAAGCAACACCTTGTGTAGAACATCAACGGGCGCATGTACGATAAGTTTTCCTAAACCGCAACGTAGCGCTGCTTTTGCCGATAGCAAAGCAGCGCCCGGCATATTTCTCGAACCTGCAATGAGGATACCCTGTCCATTAATCCCCTTGTGTGTAAACAAAGGCACAGAAATGTAAATCTCTCGGAGCTTTTCTTTTGTAAGTAAATGAAAGTCAGATAATAAAAAATTCATTCTCGTTTATTGTGCAACGCCAACGCTTTGCCCCAAAATTGCTTTTCCATTAAATTTAAGCAATTCTTGTAGCTTATCGCGGTGAATACTACCTAATGCACAAGTTGCTAATCCTTCTGAGGCACAATATAAATACACATTTTGGCTGATATATCCCGTATCTGTTCCGCCAAAAAGAATTTTTGATTCTTCTGAAAAACCTTCCATCTTATCGTAGTTTGCTACAAAGATAAGCATGAGCGGGCAATCTTGGAAACGTTCTTGCGAAGCGCCGCTTTTGCGATGGTCGCCGGGTGCAATGAGCCGAAGTGCATGTTCAGTAGGTAAATATAGGTAAGCTCCTTCCTTATTTAATACGTAGATATCAATTTGTTGTGCATTTCTTGCAGTGGGCGCAGTTCGTCTTCCGTCAGGACGGTTTACCCCTGCTGCTGCCCAAAGTAAATTGGAAAGCTGTTGTGGAGTAAGTTCCTGTTGCGTAAAATCACGGTTGGTTTTGCGATTTGCCAAAGCCTCCATGAGTGGCATACCTCCTGTTATTTGCGGAGCAGTTAATTGGATGTCTTGTGCATGCATTGAAAAAGTGAGCATTGTTGACATAATAATAATCCAAATTTCCTTAGAAAGGGAGATCGTCGCCTGTGCCTTCATCTGTAAATGTATTAAATTCTTGGGGTAGTTCGGAGGATGGGGTAGGGGAGACTGTTGGTGCTGATTGTGTTGCCTGAGTATGGGCAGCAACCGGCTCTAATTTCCATGCTTTTACATCGGTGTACCATTTGCCGTTAAATTCGCGAGACTCCAAGTCGAAAGTCATAACCACTTTATCGTCAATATTTAGCGTTTCTAAAACGGCCGTTTTTTCGCCCCATATATTGGCACAGATTTTTCGAGGGTATTGTTCTAAGGTTTCGATAACAAATTCTTGCTTTTGCCAACTGTTTCCCGTTTTGCTAATGCCCGACTGCAGGGGCAGTTTTTGAATGAGTTTTCCAATGATTTCCATAAATAAGGATGTAAAAGTTTGTAATGTACTGTTTTGTTTTTTTTAAAAGAATGCGACAAAAATATCATAATTTCGTTAATTCAATAAAAGTGCTATTTTTGCAATTGTTTACATAATTATGAAAAAAAAATACTTGTTTATCTTCTGTTTGATAACCCTCTTATTGGGTTGTAAGCTATCGGATAACACGAACAAAGGTTTTCGCGATGGAAGCGACTTAGCAGTTGCCAGAGTAGCAACCATGACAGGTACTACAAGCGAAATATTTCTTTCAAACCACTATCCAAATGCTGAACTCCTTGTTTTTGATAATATCAATGATGCTTTTTTGGCTGTAAAAACAGGCAAAGCAGATTATGTATTTACTGCTTACACAACCTCTCTGTTAGCAGCAAAAAACATACCGGGTATGATAGTGCTGCTGGAAAAATACATACAAGAACCTGCCGCTATTGCCATCAATAAAAAAGATACCGCTTTACTCCGTCAAATTAATGAAATATTGCAGCAATTCAAAAAAGACGGCACTTTAGACGATATAATTACTCGTTGGATAAAATCCGAGAGCTCAGATTATCATCCCTGTGAAATACCTAAAGTGAAGCAAGGAAGCCCTCTCAAAGTTGGAGTTGCCGCCAATAGAGAGCCTATGTGTTTCATTGCAAACGGAAAAAAAACCGGATTAGATGCCGAACTGATTGAGCGAATTGCTTTTGAATTGGGGCGTCCGGTAGAATATATGGACATGAAATTTTCTGCATTGATTGCTGCTATTGAATCAGGTAAAGTGGATGTTGTTATTTCTAATTACACACCTACCGAAGAGCGCATAAAACGAGTAAATTTCTCCGAAACATATTTCGACAATCCGCAAGTGTTGACAACATTTTTTGCTGATACATCAACCGAACAACTTAAAGAAAAAAGTTGGTTTTCAAGAATGAAAGAAAGCTTTTATAATAATCTAATCGTCGAAAACCGATACATGATGATTGTGAATGGCTTTAAGCAAACTGTCATTATCACTTTCTTTTCAATATTGTTGGGAACAATTTTCGGGGGTTTGATTTGTTTTTTGAGAATGAGTAAAAATAAAATCTTGAAAAATTTTGCAAAACTATATATCCATATTTTTCATGGAACGCCGGTATTGGTATTATTGATGATTTTTTTCTATGTAATATTTGCCTCAACCGGATTGAGCGCCATCGTAGTAGCTATTATCACTTTCGCGTTGAACGTGGGGGCCTATTCAAGCGAGATGTTCCGTTCAGCGATTGAAGGCATAGACAAAGGGCAAAGCGAAGCCGGTATTGCTTTGGGATTTACAAAAATTCAATCTTTTATTTATGTTGTTTTACCACAAGCCATACGAAGAGTACTTCCGGTTTATCAAGGCGAAGTTGTTTCGCTTTTAAAAATGACTTCAGTAGTAGGCTATATTGCAGTGCTCGATTTGACAAAAGCATCTGATATTATTCGTTCACGCACTTTTGATGCGTTTTTTCCATTGATTGTGGTTGCCATCATCTACTTTCTGCTGGCTTGGCTGCTCACATTTGCGCTTGAAAAGTTAAATCAAAAAATATCTTCTTCAAAATGATACGAATAGAACACTTACAAAAAAAATTCGGCGATTTGAATGTATTGCGTGATGTGAACGCAATTATCAATAAAGGAGAAGTGATTTCCATTATAGGCCCCTCCGGAACAGGGAAAAGTACCTTATTGCGTTGTTTAAATCTGTTGGACAAACCAACAGGAGGCTCAATTTTTATTAATGATAAAGATATTTTAGCGAAAAATACCAATGTGCCTCAATTGCGGCAAAAGATGGGAATGGTCTTTCAGTCGTTCAATCTTTTTGAACATCTTACTGTAATGGAAAACATTTGTCTTGCCCCTGTGAAGCTGTTGAAAAAAAGCAAAGAAGAAGCAAAAAAGAAAGGGTATGAATTGCTTAAAATGGTAGGATTGATAGAAAAAGCAGAGATATATCCTCAACAACTTTCCGGTGGTCAGAAACAGCGGGCCGCTATTGCACGCTGCTTGGCAATGGAACCAGAGATTATTCTTTTCGACGAGCCCACCTCTGCCCTCGACCCTACAATGGTTAGCGAAGTATTGGCGGTCATTCGTGCATTGGCAAAACAGGGAATGACAATGGCTATTGTAACCCACAGAATGGAGTTTGCCAAAGATGTGAGTTCGCGTATTTTTTATATGGATGAAGGCATTATTTATGAAGAAGGCACCCCTGAAGAAATTTTTGAAAATCCTAAAAAGAAAAATACCCAAATGTTCATCAATCGCATTCGCAATTTCTATTATCGCATCAATAGCGCAGATTACGATTTATACGAACTCAATGCCAAAGCGGAAATATTTTGTAGAAAACACTTCTTCGGTGAGAAAATGCTACGCAATATCTTGTTATTGTTAGAAGAATGTTTGCAGATTACTCCATTGAGAGAGGGCGCAGATGTAATTCTTGAATACTCGGAAAAAACGAACGAAATATCCCTTTGTATAGAACTGCCTTTAATAGTAGGAAGCATTCTTAATGGTGAAACTGAGCCGGATAAAATTAGTATTTCTATTATTAATGGGTTAACACGTGGACTGCAAGAAACGTTGTCCGATGAAAAGATTATACTCACAGCAATATTATGACCCAAAGAAACCCCTATTTGGTCAATAAAACATTCACATCCTATCTGTTTGTTACTATATTAGCATCAATGGCATTGTCATTAGGAGTTGTTCTTAATGGTATTATCGTTGGAAATTTGCTGGGTGTCAATGCCTTATCATCCATTAATTTATCGGCACCTCTCATGCAACTTTTTACCGCCTTGTTCTTGTTAATCAATGTGGGCGGTGCCATTTTGGTAGCTAAGGCAATTGGGCAACGAAAGTATGAAGAGGTAAATCGTTTTTTCTCACTTTCCATGTTTCTAAGTGTGTTGGTCGGCCTTTTAGTTACGATAATTGGCATTTTCTTTTTGGATGAAGTGGTGCGTTTGCTCTGTTCAAATACTGAATTGCAAACGTTGGTAAAAGAATATGTACGCGTTGTTCTTTGGAGTGCGCCGGTTTATCTGTTATTGCCGGGTCTGTGTGTCTATGTTCGCGCAGATGGTAATCCGAAATTGGCTTCCGTAGCATTGATAGCTGCAAATCTTATCAATGTGGGTTTAACCCTGCTGTTTATTTCCATTTTTTCATGGGGTATCCTTAGCGCCTCTTTAGCCACTCTCATTGGCTATACAATAGGTATTGTTATTGCATCCTCCCATTTTCTAAAAAAAGACAGGATGCTACATTTTGTTAAGCCAGTATTGAACAAAAAAACAGGAATTTTGCTTTTAAACGGTTTACCCTTGGCTATAGCTTCCACTTTGATGGTCATTCGTTTGTTAAGCACTAACCACATCATACTTTCGCATCTGGGAATTGTTGGTATTAGTATTTTATCCGTTTGTTTCAATCTCTTAATGATTTCTAATATGTTTATCGTCGGTACTGTGCAAACCATGCAACCAATTGCTTCTGTATTGTACGGCGCAGAAGATTTTAAGGGTGTTCGTTTGGCAATACTGGCTGCATTAAAAACGTTGGCCTTTTGCTTGTTTTCGTTGTTACTATTGTTGCTACTCCTTCCCGGTTTATTCACCACCTTATTTGGCCTTTCTGGTACTACACTATTGATTCAGGCGAAAGTAGCCATCCGTTTATTTGCCCTTTGTTTACCGTTTTTCGGTTTAAACTATCTTATTATGGCGGTTTTTCAATTGAGCGGAAGAAGCAACTTCTCCCTCATTGTTTCCTGCACACAAGGGCTGTTGGTAATTCCTATTATGTTAGCCGCTGCTTTTTTGAATAATGAAACCCTAATTTGGCTCTCGTTTGTTATGGGAGAGGTTTTAGTTTTAGGTATTATTTGGATAATTTCTCGTACTGTGCGCAGAAAACAACCGCAATTAGCACCTATTACATTAATAAGTGCACCACCGAGCGAAGAGGTAATTTTAGATTTTTCCATACAAAGCAGCATAACAAAAATCAAAGAGTTTACGGAAACTATTCATCATTTTTTACAAGAAAATAATATAAATACTCACAGTAGAAATGCGATTGAAATATGCAGTGAAGAATTGATTTCTACTATTATGAATCAGGGACAAAGCAATAAAAAAACAAATTATATTGATATTCGACTGAACTTGAAGAGCCATAAAGCCGTACTTAGCATTACCGATGCAGGTATTCCCTTTGACCCCGTTAAATATGACACAAAGTGTTCCAACATACATTATTCACGCACTTTAAACCAAAATGTAGTGGTCGTAGAATTTGAAATTCAAAAAATAATACCTTAACCCCTTATGACAGAAAACAACTCAACACTCAGTGAACGAAACCCCGTTATGACGATTCGGGTAGTGAATGATGTTCAATATATTGAAACGATATTGACGGCAATTGCCAACATTGCCCGCCGTTTTTCGATGTTGGAAAAAGATATCCATCAATTGTGCTTGGCAACAGAGGAAGCTATGGTTAACGTGATAAACTATGCTTTTTCTCCCAATGAAACCGCACATTTTGAAATCAGAATTTCCGTGCAAGGTATGGATTTTATTGTTACCCTCCACGACAAAGGTAAGCCGTTCGATTTCTCCGCTTTAGAATTGAACACTCAAAATTGGGAGGGGTTGGGCGTTAAATTGATGCAGGGCTTAACAGATAAGGTAGAATTTAAAAACTTGGGCAGTGAAGGTCGTGAACAATCTTTAATAAAACGTTTGGTGGAATTGCCTCATTATCAAATGCGTAATGAAGAAGTTACTTGCCCCATTCCGGAACATATCGAATTTGACATCCATCCTTTGAGAGAAGCTGAATCTATCGAAGTGGCTCAGTGTATTTACGATGAATTTGGCTATACCTACCCTTACGAAATGGTTTACTACCCACAACAATTCTTTAAGGCTTGTCAGCGTGGTGAAGTTTATTCATTGGTTGCTACGATGCCGAATGGGGAAGTTGCCGGACACTTGGCATTGATGATATCAAAAGAGTTTCCCGGAACTGCCGAAATGGGAATTGGAGTTGTAAAACGCAGGTTCAGAAAATACTCTATTATGAATCAACTAACCGATTTAATCATTCATCATACGCAACACCACTTAAAATTAACGGCTTTATTTGCCCAGCCGGTAGCATATCATACTATTACCCAAAAAATGTGCAACAACAGTAATTTAACGGCTTGCTATTTTTCCCTTCATTATACCAACGATGAATTTGCTTCCACCTTTCAAGGAGGGAAAAGCCGTTCCAGCGTTGCTTGTGCAATGTTGCCGTTTCAGCTTTTTTCGAGAGTTCTTTATTTGCCCGATGAAGTAATGCCAATGATTAGTGAAGTGATTAAAAACATGAACATTGAACGTAGATTTTTGAAAGGAAACCTGCCAAATCCTTCTGATGAAACGATAAAAACACTGACTATTAATCAAAAAATGCGTATAGGTAAATGCTTTATCGAAAAAGCAGGCGCAGATTTTTTACAGCGGTTAAAAAGAAATATTCTGATTCTTAAACAAGAAAAATGCGCCATCGCGGAAATGTACATCAACCTCTCTGACCCGGCTGCACCTTACGCTTATGAATGCGCCAAAAAGTACGACTTTTTCTGCACCGGCATCATGCCCCAATCCAAAAACGGCGATTATTTAGTTATGGAATGTTTGATGAATGATGTGGTGGATTATGAAGCCATAAAAACAATAGAACCGTTTACAAGTTTGTTGAATCATGTGAGGAGGTTAGACCCGAACGAGGGGTGAAAAAAAGTTATATCTTTGTGCTATGAAAAGTTATTTGATAATTTACTGATCTAAAATATGTTAAACAAAGAAGAACAAAAATCATTGGAAGGCATCAAAGCAATTCCTTATATGGAAAAAACCATTGCTTTAATTGAAGATTTTGTAGAAGTTTATCCAACAAATGAGATTAAAGAGGCATACTTGGCAGTTTTTGATGAAATTTTTCGTATTCTTAATGAGACTAAATCCTTTGTGGATGATTATTTGAACGTACGAAAAGCGAAAGGCGAAATAAAAGATGAAAAACAAGCTTTAAAATCCATTGCAGGTAATTCATTTTCCCTTGCATTAGCTTATATCTTCTTGAAAAATAAAGAAATAGGAACTATTCGTGATAACATTTTTATAACAAGTAAAATTTCAAAAGTTCCTTCATTTGAAGAAATTACAATTATTAATGTGGACGGAGAAACACAAAAACCCGATTGCGACCTTGTAATTTATTCATTAAATGAAGATAACACACTAAAAGAGTGTTTGATTTTGTCGTTAAAAACATCACTGAGAGAACGTGCTGGTCAAACTTACAAATGGAAACTTTTAATGGAAATTGCAACTACGGATAATCCTATAAAAGAAAAATATAATATTGACTACAAGGCAGAGAAAATGCCATTGGTAGCTTTTGCAACAGTTAATTTCTACAACGAAATTAACAATCCACAACACAAAGGAATGTTCAAATTTTTTGACAAATCTTTTATTGCAAAAAATATTGATGCCGATTTCATAGAAAGAATGTCCACTTTACCAAAATATATTAACGAAAATTTATAGTTATGTATCAGGTTGTCAGGAATAAAAAATATGATTTTATAGGTCAATCTTATGCTACGGTTTATCCAAATTTGCATAAGTATCCTGCAACGATGTTACCTCAAATTGGCATTGAGGTTCTTAAAGAATTAAATATAAAAAATGGCGTATTACTGGACCCTTACTGTGGTTCTGGTTCTTCTTTTGCAAGTGGTTTGGAGTGTGGCTTAACCGAAATGCACGGCTTTGATATAAATCCTTTAGCGGTTTTGATTTCTAAAGTAAGGTTTACAAAAATATCTGTAAAAAAACTTGCGGATGCAAAAATTACTTTTAGAAACAATATTTACGAGTTTTTAAAAAATGAAAACAATATTGAGAGTTTAGAAAGACCACAAATTACTAATGTTGATTTTTGGTTTTCAAAGGAAGTAACCGGGCATTTAACTGTTATCAAACATTTTATTGATACTATTTCAGATACAAATATTAGACGTTTCTTTTTGATTCCTTTTTCAGAAACTGTACGTGAATGTTCATATACCCGAAACAACGAATTTAAATTATTCAGAATGAAATCTGAAGATTTATTGCATTTTAATCCGGATGTAATTAGCGTTTATCTTAAGAAATTGGAAGATACAATTGTGCTGTACAACCATTTTTACTTTCCAAAATTGAGTGAAAAAATAAACGTAGATGTTCAATATGCAACTTTCAAACCGAAAGAGGAATATTTTGATGTAGTTTTGACAAGTCCGCCTTATGGAGACAGCAGAACAACGGTTGCTTATGGACAATTTTCAACACTTTCAAATGAATGGCTTGGTATTGATTATGCCCGAAAAATTGATGGAATGTTAATGGGCGGAATTAAGCCCAAACAAAACATTAAAAGCGGTTTAATTTCTGATTATATTGCTGAAATAAATAAAGTTGATAATAAACGAGCATTAGAAGTATCTGCTTTTTACAATGATTTGGATAATTCTATTCAAAAAGTGGCAAAAAGTGTTTGTAAAGGTGGAAAAGCTGTTTATGTAGTTGGAAAACGAATAGTGAAAAATGTGCAACTTCCTACAGACCAATTTATTGCTGAAAAGTTTGAGAAAAACGGTTTTAGACATCTTATCACATACGAGCGCGCATTAAGCAATAAGTCAATGCCAAGTAAAAACTCGCCCACAAATGTAGCAGGAAGAACAGTAAATACAATGCTTTATGAATATGTCGTAATTTGTGAAAAAATGAAACAGATTTATTAACAACCTTAAAGTTGCGCCCGACACAAATCAGGGATTACAAAAATGCTACAGAGAACTTTAATTTTAGTAAGTATTACAGTGTTGCTTACTGCGTGTGGCAACTTTGGTCAAAAAAAACCGGATGTCGTAAACTTAGAACATCCGGATGCTAATGAACAAACACAAAACTCAGATTACCTGAAAATTGTCGGAGACTCTGTTGAAATTCCTTTTTTTGAAATCGAATTAAATCTAAGTGAAAAAGCAGAAGCAAAGCTGAAAACTGATCACGAAACAGTTATCGTAATGGCATACTTTGAAGGTATCGCCAATATGGAAAATATCCCCGACAAATATAAGGATAGAGCGGGATTTGGAAGATTACATCTTTTGTCTTATCCCATAGAGTTAACCGACAAAAGGATGGCGCGGTTTGAAAATATTACGTTTCCAAAAGACCTGTACGATTTATTAGAAAACAAAGATATCATGCTATTAATTAACGTTTTCAGCGGAAGACAATCAACCGAAGATAACCTTTTGGAGGTTGATATTTTAGAGGGTAACATGAGTGAACTTAAAGAAAAGAGATTTACGCTAAATGGAAAATTGATTTACAACGATAAATAAAACTGTAAGAGCATGAACCTCCACATCAGAAATTTATCAGACCCGGATGTTAAAGTACCACATCCTAATTTGGAAGACTTACAAAAACTTTGGGCAGTAAAACAGCCGTTTGACCAAGTAGGAACAGAAAAACTTTTTGTGGATGCTGTGCGACAATGCACACAGTATCATTATGATAGAAATGATTTCTATAAAAAATGGTTAGACCGAAACGGATGTAATCCCAAATCTATCCAAGCCATAAAAGATATTGAAAAGATTCCGTTTATCCATGCTAATTTTTATAAAACGCATATCGTAAAAACAGCTAAGGATGAAGATATTGTGCTTCATTTGACCTCATCCGGAACCACAGGACAAAAAAGCCAAATGTTTTTCGATGCCTGGACGATATTTTCTTCTGATAAATCTGCCGATGTTCAGTTTGACTACTACGGGTTGATAACCGACGAACCGACCAATTTTCTGTTGTATTCTTATGAACCGGCAGAACATGCTAACGTGGGCACTTTGCGCACCCGCCAAATGATGCGCCGTTACGCCAAAGAAAATGAATTGGTATATGCTTTGAAATATACAGGCAAAGGACATGAGTTCGACTTGTTTGGCTGCATCAATGCCTTGTTAAAATTTGAGAAAGAGGGTATGCCTGTTCGTTTATTGGGATTTCCCGCTTTTCTTTATTTCACTTTAGAACGGATGAAAGATATGGGTTATCCTCCTCTTAATTTAAATTCGAAATCTTTAGTAATGATGGGAGGGGGATGGAAAGGATTTGTTGATAAACAGTTAACATCATCTGAATTTCGTGTTTATATCAAAGAACGGCTTGGTTTGCCGGAAACTTGCTGCCACGAAAGTTACGGTGCCGTAGAGCACGGCGTAGCCTATATTGACTGCCCGAACCATCATTTTCACGTACCGGTTTACAGTCGTGCATTCATTCGAGACGTTCGCACTTTA
>Ga0209737_10001142_pt1 | contig 19553 bp, 11 predicted proteins | sample TergutCu122P3_FD_187284 | JGI IMG/M metagenome (GOLD analysis project Ga0209737, IMG submission 187284) | Cubitermes ugandensis P3 segment gut microbial communities from Kakamega Forest, Kenya - Cu122 P3 (SPAdes) (version 2) | ecosystem: Host-associated > Arthropoda: Insects > Digestive system...
TTTTCGGTTTTACCAACACGCTGGAGGAAGTGCTTGCCAAGGAAAAACCTACTCATATTGCAGTGGCTTTTGACCCGCCGTCGCCTACTTTCCGCCACGAGATGTACCCGCAGTACAAGGCGCAACGCGATGAAACACCTGAAGAAATTATCAAGTCGGTGCCACGTATCAAGGAAATCATTGAGGCTTACCGGATACCCATTATCCAACTCAACGGCTATGAGGCTGACGACGTGGTGGGAACCATTGCCAAACATGCAGCCACAGCGGGATTTCAAGTGTACATGATGACCCCCGACAAGGATTATGCGCAGTTGGTTGACGACAACATATTAATGTATAAGCCTGCCCGTTCGGGCACAGGAGTAGAAATACTTGACAAGGCTAAAGTTTGCGAAAAATACGGCGTGAAATACCCGGAGCAGTTTATTGAAGTGCTGGCCATCATGGGCGACAAATCCGACAACATACCCGGTGTGAAAGGTATCGGTGAGGTGGGCGCCACCAAACTGATTGCAGAATTTGATACCGTAGAAAATCTTTTGGCCAATATCGAACAGGTGAAGGGAGCGAACAAGGACAAAATCATTGCCGACAGGGATAATTTGCTGTTATCGAAAAAATTAGTAACCATCTGCACCGATGTCCCTATCCTGTTTTCTGAAGACGACTGTATCCTGAAAACACCTGATACGGCAAAACTCAAGGAACTGTTCAAGGAATTTAATTTCCGCACGTTTCTTGCCCGGTTGGAAGGGCGCTCCTCCCCTACCCCATCGCCTGCGCCGCAGCAATTAAGCCTGTTTGATGCACCACCAACAACAACACCATCGTCAGAATCGTTGGAATCCTTATCCTCTTCCGAAACCACCCAAATCTACAAAAACATCACCACCGTACCACACGAATACATCATTGCCGACACACCTGAAAAACGCAAGCAACTAATTGAAACGCTGCAAAATGCGCCTGAATTTTGTTTCGATACGGAAACAACCGGGCTTGAAACGTTTGGCAATGAATTAGTAGGAATGTCGTTTGCCGTGAAGCCTCACCATGCGTGGTGGGTGCCTGTACCGGAAACACAGGAAGATGCACAGGCAGTGGTCAACGAATTTAAAGCATTATTCGAAAATCCATCCATCCGAAAAATCGGACAAAATCTGAAATTCGACATATTGGTATTGCGGCAGTATGGCGTCGAAACTGCCGGTACAATGTTTGACACTATGCTGGCGCATTATCTGTTGCAACCCGAACAACGCCACAACCTCAATTATCTTTCCGAGAAATATTTGGATTACGCGCCGGTAGAAATTGAAACCCTTATCGGAAAAAGCGGCCGTAACCAGTTGAACATGCGTCAGGCTCCTCCCGACAAGATTGCCGAATATGCCGCCGAGGATGCTGATATTGCGCTGCAATTACAACTGCGGCTCGAAAAGGAATTAGAAACATCGGGCATGACCCGTCTTGCAGATACTGTTGAAATGCCGCTGATAAAAGTGCTTGCAGATATGGAAGCCACCGGCATAAAAATTGACGTACCGGCTATGCAAACTTTCGGACAGACATTAAATACCGATTCTGGCGAATTGGAAAAGGAAATATACCGGTTGGCCGGCGTGGAGTTCAACATTGCATCGCCGAAACAGTTAGGCGAAGTGCTGTTTGTACGCCTAAAAATCAGCGAAGGCGAAAAATCCACTAAAAAAACCAAAACCAAACAGTTTTCCACCAGCGAAGAGGTGCTGACCGCTTTGGAAGGAAAACATCCAATTGTATCAAAAATATTGGAATACCGCGGATTGAAGAAATTGCAGAATACCTACGTGGAAGCATTACCCAAACTGATTAATCCGCGCACCGGACGCATTCATACCTCCTTCAATCAGGCGGTAACCGCTACCGGACGGCTCAGTTCCACCGACCCCAACCTGCAAAACATACCCATCCGCGAAGAACGTGGCCGAGAGATGCGTAAAACCTTCATACCCGGCGATGAAGACCATCTACTGCTCTCGGCTGACTATTCACAAATCGAACTTCGACTGATGGCGCACATGAGCCAAGATACCAACATGCTTGACGCCTTCCGCCACGACGCCGACATCCACGCCGCTACTGCCGCAAAGATTTACGGCATACCACTTGCCGAAGTCACCTCCGACATGCGCCGCAAAGCCAAAACAGCCAACTTCGGCATTATTTACGGTATATCGACATTCGGTCTGTCGCAACGGCTATCCATACCACGCAGTGAAGCGCAGGAACTGATTTCCGGTTATTTCGACGCCTATCCGGAAGTGCGCCGCTACATGAACAACGCCATCGACAAGGCGCGTGACCGTGGTTATGTGGAAACGCTGATGGGACGCCGTCGCTATCTGCCCGACATCCGCTCGGCAAACGCCGTAGTGCGCGGCATGGCGGAACGCAACGCCATCAATGCACCCATACAGGGGTCAGCCGCCGACATCATCAAGTTGGCCATGATACGAATTTTCGACGCTTTCCGCATCGCAAATCTGCAATCAAAAATGATCCTGCAAGTGCACGACGAATTGGTATTCGATGTACTGAAATCCGAAATGGAACAGGTAAAGGAAATTGTCCGCCGCGAAATGGAAGGAGCCTATCCGCTCGACATCCCGCTGACGGTGGAAATGGGAATAGGAAATAATTGGTTAGAGGCACATTGAAGGGTTACATTTCCCACAAAGACGCAAAGTTCACAAAGTTTTTTTTGTGTTCTGTGTGGTTTTGTGGTATTATTATGTCTGTTGAGGTACATTTTTTTCTTTCGATTGTTTGATTTTGAACATTTTTATATAATTTCGCTGTAAAATATAAAGATATAATCATGGTAAATACATCATTTCAAAGTTCGCAACAAGATAAGGAGGCTATTACAGGGTATGAACATACAGACTGTGTTGGTCTCAATCAGGCTCAGTTGCATTTTTTGCAAATACTTTCGTATGTAAAAACAAACGAAACCTTCATGGATTTAAAACGTTTGGTTCGCAATCATTATGCGCAACAACTGCAAAAAGAAGCAGATAAGTATTGGGCAGAAGGCAAAATCAGCGACGATTTACTAAATGATCATCTTCGCACTCCGTACAAATGAGAAATATTGTATAGGATACGAACTGTTTACTTGCCTGCATTGCCAGAGGAAGCAGGTTCCATGCCGTTTGGAATGCTTTTCTGAACGAAGATTATCGTTTATGCGTGTCTAATGAGATTCTGTATGAGTATGAAGAAATTCTTGCCAAAAGGACTTCACCGGCATTTGCCGATATGATTATACATGTCATATTAAACAGTGAAAATATCGTTTTTTCACACCCTACTTTTAGATTCAATCTTATCACCGTCGACCCCGACGACTATAAATTTGTAGATTGCGCTATTGTGGCGAATGCTGATTATATTGTTTCGCAGGACAATCATTTCAATGTTCTGAAAAAGATAGACTTTCCAAAAATGCACGTTATTCGAATAGAAGAATTTGTAAAAGAATTGTAATAGGCCGACCACTTGTCTCAATAGTTTTGTTTCCCACCAAGCCACAAAGTTCACAAAGATTTTTTTGTGTTCTTTGTGCCTTTGTGGGAAATTTATTGTTATAAGTTGTTTGTTTATAATTGATTAGATGAAATACGTAGACAAAATCAAATCTTTATAAAAAAAAATTGATTTCAGACCTACCCTCTTTTGAATTTTTGTTGTATATATAGTGTATATAAATTAAAAAAAATAAAAAATGTTTTTTATGAAAACGAATCTTTTTTTTCTGATAGTATTGGCATGTTTTTTATCCTGCCAAAATCAAAAAGACTTTCCGGCGCCTGAATTGCCAGTTCCTGATGAGACAGAGTTGCCGCCGGCGCTCATACCTCGGCAGGATATTAAATTGTCCTCTGTTGAACAGGAATTATCCGTACAGGCTAATAGTTTTGCGTTCAATCTGTTCAAAACCGTTTATACGAATGAAGAAGCGCACAAAAACATTCTTCTTTCGCCGTTGAGCGTCACTTTAGCATTTTCGATGCTGAACAACGGCGCATTCGGCGCTACGCAGGATGAAATACAGCGAACGATTGGTTTCGATGATGTATCGGTCGAAACCATCAACGTCTATGCGCAAAAGTTGGTTGACGCCATTCAAACACTGGATACGCGGGGTGTGTTTGAATCGGCCAATTCCATCTGGATACAGAAGGGTTTTCCGGTATTCGACGCTTTTAAGCAGGTAAACCGGCAGCACTACGAAGCTGAAATACAAAATGTGGATTTTGGCTTACAGACTACCTTAAATCAAATCAATAGTTGGGTGAACGATAAAACGCACGGGAAAATACCCACGATATTGGATGATTTTCCTACCCCATTAACCCGCATGATGTTATTGAATGCGCTCTATTTCAAAGGGTACTGGACGGAGCCTTTCGATAAGGAATTAACTGTAGACGCCGTATTCCACACCTCGACTGGCACGGAGCAGATGGTTCCTACCATGCGAAAAGGTTTATCACGTTATTCTAAAACAGGAAATTGCGCGGCAGTGGAACTCCCCTTCGGTAACGGGGCTTTCAGTTTAGTTGTTGTTCTGCCCGACGAAGATACGCCTCTTTCAGAGGTGATTGTGAATATGGATGGCGGCTGGTGGGAAGCAATAACGGATTTTAATAAACTGGCGGCTGAAATGCATATCCAAAAGCGCCAGTTAGCAGTTCTGCTGGATATTCCCCGCTTCAAGTTAGAATACAGGCGTAATCTTAACGATGATTTGATGGCTTTGGGCATGCAAACCCCGTTTGATCCGGAGGCAGCCGATTTTTCCTTAATAAGTAAGGAAGCCTTGCATGTCTCGAAAGTAGAACAGAAAACCTTTGCCCAAATGGATGAAGAGGGTATAGAGGCTGCCGCGGCTACATTGATAGAAATGCCTGTAACGTCGGTAGAACCAATTGAAACTGTGTGCGTTGATTTCAAAGTGGATCGTCCGTTTCTGTTTTTCATCAAGGAAAAAAGCACCAACCTGGTCTTTTTTGCAGGCGTTATCAATAAAATTGATTAAGTGCTAAAAGAATTAAAAAAGTCCCGTAGCAATTTACTGCGGGACTTTTCATTCTTTACAAGTAACAAGGTTTGGTAGAAACCTACACTCCTGTCCACTTGAACTGCTTCAGATAGTCGAAATCTGCCTTGCACATTCCGAAAATATCGCCCAGGTTTTCCTGTTCTACTGAAAGTTGCTGCAGGCCGCCCGAATTAGGCAGGTTGAACAATTCTTCGTAGGGTACATGGCCTTTTCCCAGTCCGACATAATGACGCCAGGCCAGATTAAAATCGGATGCGTGCCAAATCGGAATACGTGCGGAATATTTGGTTATGTAATGTACACAATCTCCGCCGCCGTTCACGGTATGCCCCAGGTCTAACTGAAAGAAGACAAGTTTCGGATCGGTGTTTTTGATCATAAAGTCAAGTACTACCTCGTTTCCTACCGAACCAAATACTTCGGCATGGTTATGGAAGGCGAATTTCACGCCATTTTTGCTGCATACTTCGCCCACCCGGTTGAAATGCGCACATATACGCTTGAGGCCGTCTATGGTAGCGATACTGCTTCCCCCCGGCAGACTTGGCTGAATTGCCCATGTACCTCCACCCGACTTGAGTTCTGTAGAAATTTTCTTCCAGATATCCCATTCCGGAGCGTTGATGTCTTCGGGCAACATCCTCGACCCTGCGTGCGTACCCGAAATGGTCATGCCCATATCCCCTACCAGAGTACTTAAATCTTTCATGGTGATTCGGCCTAAAAACTTGTCGCCATTGAAACCGTAGGGTTCCACCTGCGAATAACCAATTTCCGAAAGTTTTTTCAAACTTCCCTCAAAATCTTTAGGCAGGTCATTTCTGATACTGTATAACTGAATGCCGATACGGCCCTTGTTGGGCGCTGCTGCCATTCCGGCTAAAAGGTTCTGGTTGGCAATACTGCCTGCGGCCAATACTGCCGCGCTTCTACTGATAAATTGACGTCTGTTCATGTTTTGAATGATTTTTTAATGGTTTGATTTGCGCCAAAAGTAAACAAAAATCTTGAATTGGGTATTCAAATCACAAAATATTTAATAATTGTTCCTTAATTTTTTCCAGTTCGTCTTTCATCTGCACTACAATTTGCTGCATATCTGCGTTGTTTGCTTTTGAACCGATGGTATTTATTTCGCGTCCTATTTCCTGGGCGATGAAACCGAGTTTCTTCCCTACCCCGTCGCCTTCGTTTATGGTTGCTGCAAAGTACGTACAATGATTGCGCAGGCGCACTTTTTCTTCGTTGATGTCAATTTTTTCGAGGAAATAAATCAATTCCTGCTCAAAGCGGTTCTGATCGACAATGTTTTCACCCACATATTCCATCAGGTTTTGGCGCAGACGGCTCTTGATATGATCCATCCGCTGCGATTCGAATTTTTCAACCTCTGTGATGTACGATTCAATGAGATGAATACGGTTTGTAATGTCTTCCATCAGGGATAATCCTTCCTGCCGGCGGAAATGGTTAACCTGATGCAACGCCTGCCGTATTCCTTCGAGCAGTACCTGCCACTCGTGTTCACTGGTTTCCTGACGTCCCAGTTTCAACACATCGGGCATTCGTACTATGGAGTTAAGAATATCCGGGGGTAATGATATATTGTTCTGGGCAGCGATATTCACCAATTGCCGGTAATAATTCATGATGGCGGTTTCGTTGAACTGCGTCATCATGTCATCCATCGCGTCTTCCAGAGTAATGTACAATTCGATTTTTCCGCGCTGCAAATGAGTGATCAGTTCGTTACGGATTTCTAATTCCCTGTCCTTGCAGGTATTGGGTAACTTAATGGTCATATCAGCCTGCTTGCTGTTCAGCGTCCTGATTTCCACAATGAACTTCCGCTGCTGGTACACGCATTCGGCTTTACCGAAACCTGTCATTGATTTCATGATCGATGGTTTTGTATTTTTGAAAAATCGTAAAATTATATATTTTTTTCGATTTATTGCTTTTGTATCATTTTTTGTTGTAATTTTAGCCCCTGCTTTTTGATAGATTTTGAAAAAGTACATTACATATATTGTTATCGTGTTTGCCGCCTGGCAAATGGCGTCTGCACAGGAAATACTGGTTCAGTGGACGGGTGTAGTGCGAAACGAACTTTTGCAGCCTGTTCCTTATGCCCATATCATAGTAAAGAAGGATTATCGCGGCACCGTAAGCGACCCCAATGGCATATTCACCATCATCACCTTTCCACGCGATACGTTGCTGGTTTCGTGTATGGGATACAAACTGCGTAAAATACCTGTACCTAACATCTCGTACGATGAATCGAAACATTTCATCAAGGACATCATTCTGGAAGAGGATGTGTACACGCTCAGTGAAGTGGTGATTTTTCCGTGGAAAACCTACAGGGAGTTTAAAGAGGCATTTATAGCGCTTGAGTTACCTGAAGACGACCTGATAAGAGCATATCATAATATTGCTATTGTACAGGAACAAATCGTCAACGCGATCAACAGCCGGCCGGCAAGCGCTTCGGCTAATTTCAGAGATATGATGAACACCAGAACAAACCGGATGATGAACTACGGACACATGTATCCGACCTATCAGATCGCCAACCCTATTGCGTGGGCTCAATTTTTCCAGGCGTTGCGAAACGGGGAGTTTAAAAAAAAGGAGAATACGGCTCCCGCCAGGCAACCATCCATGGTAGAGGAGTATAACATGGAAAATCCCGACAGATGACAAAAATTGTAGTTTTTGGCCCAGGACCCGGTTTTAAAGGCGGTATTGCCAACTTTAACATATCGCTGGCAAAAGCGTTTGCCATGCAGGAGGATACTGAGACTCATATCATTTCGTGGAGCAATCAGTATCCGTTTTTTATCCCGCGTGATTTTATGGATGACAAAAGCCAGTCAGGTCTGTTAGAAAAATATGGCGTAACCGTACATTATACCATGGATTACAATCGTTTCAGCACATGGCAAAAAACCTACGAAACGATTGTGGAACATAATCCCGATATTGTTGTCATTCAATGGGCGAATCCCATACAGGCATTCCCTATCAGTTACCTGATCCGTCAGATCAAGGCCAATACTACCATTCGCGTGATTGCCGACCTGCATTTCGTCAACCGGAAGGAATATGCAAAAACAGTGAAAAGGCTGACGCGCTATGCAATCGTATTTGCTGATGCTTACGTGGTACATTCCTACAAAACAGCCTGCGAACTCAAGGAACTTTTCCCGGCTGTACATTTCGATCTGATTGAAGGATCGGACAATGTAGCCAACAATAACAACAAACCGATACTGAAACTCTACCATCCTATCTACGACATGTACACCCCCGATCCGGTTTTCGATGTTGTCCTCCAAAAAGAGCAACTCCATCTGCGTCAATATGTGTTTCTGTTTTTCGGATTTATCACCAAGTACAAAGGCTTGCACCATGCCATTTCCGCTTTTTCCGAACTGGCAAAAACCCGAGAAGATGTGTCATTGCTGATTGTAGGCGAATCGTCGTGGCAAGCGCCAAAGGACAGAAAACGCGACCGGTTGAAACGGCTTTTCAGCAGAAAACTGCGGGCGCAGTTTGTCAGCCAGCGCGAAGACGAACAGAATTACCGTCCGTTAGATATGATAGAACAGTTGGGAGTCAGCGATAAAGTTACCGTGATCAACGAATTTGTACCCAACGAAGACGTACACAAATATTTTCAGGTGAGTGACGCCATCGTGCTGTTTTACGACACAGCCACCGGTTCGGGGGTAGAATCTATTGCCTACAACTTTAAATTACCCATTGTCGCCACCCGTGTCGGCCACTTTCCCGAATCAGTAAAGGAAGGTGTAACAGGATATCTTGCCAATGCCGATGATGTTGCTTCTATGACCGAAGCCATGCTCAACATCATCGAACAACCCATACCTTCAGAAAATATTGAAAAAGCATCTAAAGACATGAGTTGGGAAAGCTACGCTGACTCTATCAGGAAAATTGCGGAATCGATAAAATGAGGTTTTGTTATTTCGTATCATTCGTGGGCCAAAGCTCCAATTTCCGAATTCGTTGCAACAGCGTAGGGTGCGAATAATGGAAAAAGACATACAGTGGGTGTGGAGTAAGATTAGTAAGATTATTGACCGACAGTTTTTTTAGTGCGCCTATCAAACCTTCGCTCATCCCAAAGCCGGCAGCAAACTCGTCAGCCTGAAATTCGTTTTTCCTTGAAAACACATTCATCATCAACCCGATGATAATGGATATGGGACTGAACAGTATGCCAAACGCAATCAATCCGATGTGAAAACTGGCTTCATTTACGCCCAGCGCCTGCGATAATACCGGTTGCGACACAAACAGCGAAAGGATAAACAGCATGATCCCCGTTTGAACGAACGACAGGATCAAGCCGGTGATGATGTGATTCTTCCGGTAATGTCCTATTTCGTGCATCAGCACCGCCACAATCTCGCCGGTGGCTAGTTCCTTGATGAGCGTATCGAAAAGCACAATTCGCTTTTTGCGTCCTATACCGCTAAAATATGCATTGGCTTTGGAGGAGCGCTTCGATCCGTCAATGGTGTATATCTTGTCGATACGAAAATTTGCCTGTCTGGCATATTGGGTGATCCGGGTTTTTAGTTCGCCATCTTCCAACAGTTTTTGCTTGTTGAACAGCGGCACAATCAGCGAGGAATAAAAAAAAGCCATGAACACCACGAACAGCGACGTCAGTAACCACGCCCACAGCCAGAAATAGACTGTGGTAATCAGGTAGAACCACACAATCAGCGCCAAGAGTCCACCGCCAATGATTACCGTCAGCAGCCATCCTTTAAGTTTGTCTGTGAAGAAAAGCAGAGGCGTGGTTTTATTAAATCCGAAACGTTGTTCAATCACAAAAGTGTCATATACTGCAAAAGGGGTATTCAGCAAATCAAACGCCAGCCCCAGAATACCGAAAAAAATCAAAGGCTGCAATACAGGATGCGTACTGATGCCGGCTGCAAGACTGTTCACCCACGCAAAACCTTCAAAAAAGAACATTCCCAATATCAAAATCAGGTTAAAGGTACTGGTGATCAATCCAAAACGGATATTAACACGTTCGTAGACCTGTGAGAGCTCGTATTTCCCTGCATCATATATATCCTTCAATTCATCGGGAAGACTAACAGACAGGTTTCGCATGTTCAGCATTTCGAGCCAGCTTTCGAGAATAAAGTCAGCAACAATGATAATAACAAGTACAATGAAAATAATTTGGGGGGTCATTTGTTTGAAGTTTCAGTTATTCAATTATTCAATTATTCAATTATTCAGTTATTCAATTATTCATCTGCTGGTCGAGTTTTGTTTGTTGTTGTTTCCTTTCGCGCAGGAGTTTAATGTAATTTGTCGTTTTTGATTTCGGTTTCAGGTTTGCCGAGCGCTGCGCCCAATGGATGGCTTCGTCCAGTTGATTTTGAAATTCATTCGCAACAGCCATGTTAAAGGTTATCTGGCTTTTGATTTTTTTCTGTCCTTTTTTTCGACACGAAAGCAACATGTTTTCCCAAACATCGAAAGCGCGGGCATAACCATTGTTCTGCATCGCCTTGTATGCTTTTTGTGAAAATTCGGGAAATTTGTTGATCATGTATATTTCGCGCTTTCCTGTTTGCCATTGGGGTACAATGCGCGTGAGGTAATTTTTAGCCAGCGCTATACCCATGTCCCACCAGGCGTCTTTTATATCGGGCAATTTTTCCACAGCCTCCGCCTTTCCTTCCTGTATTCCCGAAGGCCAGACCATCAGGTCGCGATCCGTATATTCGTCAATCAGTTTTCCCGAATTGTCCCGTACCGTCCATTTGGCCATATATTGCACATACAGATATGCCTCCCATTCAAAAAACCCGTATTGCTGGCCATAGTAAGTGTTGGATACCTGAAGACCGTATAACTGCACCACCAGATCAATATCTGAAAATGCAGGTAATTCTTCATCTTTGATAATGTGGATTATAAATTGAGTATCCTCGAAACCAGGCGCTTCTTCCCAAAAATATTGCAGCGTAAACAGTATATTCGCAATCAATGAATCCGCAGAAACGCCTGTTGCAGTAATATTCGACCTGATGGCCTCTGCTAAAAGGGTTTTCGGCGCACAGATCGCAATTTTGTTTTTTGAACCTTGTAACGTCAATTTGGCCGGTTGTAGCGTTTCAATCGGACACTGGCGCATCGTAACACATGCCGGTATCAACAGCGGCATCATTACAAATAACAGATATCGGGCAATGCAATTCATAGTACAAAAAGGAATCTACTTTTAAAGGACACAAAAGTATTTCTTTTTGTTCAATCTACAATAATATTTTATTAAAATCCGAAAATTATCACCCTTTGGGTACTTTTCTGATTCGATTTTCGTTGTCTACATTGTTTATTCTGGCTCCGTCAGCATTGAGGCACACTTGCATGACATCTTATCATAGTTCGTTTATATTTTCAGAATATAACTATTTTTGAGCAATCAATCATCTCGAACACAACGTAGTAAAGTGAATAATCTTTTCTTGTAGTGGTTTTACATGAATTTAATTTCTGATTGTCTGTCTATCCGAACAGTTTCGAATAATCATACATCAATTAATTTTTTACTATCCGTATCGTGCTTTTTTTATCCCCTTTCATAATGACTAACAGATACACACCTTGCGGAAGATGGCTGATGTCGATGCGGGTTATCGATTCAGCGGTAGTTAGGCGAAGTACGACCTTGCCGGCAAGGTCGGAAAGGATGAGGCTGTATTCAACGGGAGAGTCAAACGATAGATAAAACGCATCGGTAGTCGGATTGGGGTAAGTACGAACAAGCGGATGTTCAGCGATTTCAAAGCCAGTAATGGCGTGTACAGTAATCGTAAACTCTTGCCTGTAGTCTTTGTCCTCATCTACACCACCGGCTATTGTTGCGCAAATGGTTGCAATGCCAGCAATTGGAGCGTGGAAAGTCGAACCGTTTATGGTTGCTTGTGTTGAGCCTGCACTGACAATGCTCCATAAAATGTCTCTGTTGGTAGCATCGGCTGGTTCGACTGTGGAGAAAATAGTAAACGCTTCACCAGCCTTAACAATATCAGGTACGCCCGTGATGCCCGCCACCGCTACAAATGTTTTTTTTGCCATAGGCATTGCTGTTTGAGTGCCGGAGCTTGCTCCGTTACCGATTGCATTCACAGCACGCACTTCAAACGTGTAGCCCGTACCGTCAACTAATCCCATTACAGTATGTGTTGTGGTTGTTGCACCTGAATTGGATATATCGACCCAGTCAGTCGTGTAACCTGATGAAACTCCATACGATACCTGATATTTTGTTATCGGACTGCCGCCATTGCTTGGCGTTGTCCATTTGAGGACAACCTGTCCTGCGCCTGATGTTGCTGTGAAGCCGTTCGGATTTGCCGGAGTCGTTGACGGAGTTGCTGTTCGTGTGCCGGAGCTTGCGCCGTTGCCGATTGCATTCACAGCGCGCACTTCAAACGTGTAATTCGTGCCATTGGTTAAGCCCGATATGGTGCAGGTTGTAGTGGTTGCGTTCGAACTGGGAATATCGACCCAGTCTGTCATGTAGCCTGATGAGACTCCATGTGATACCTGATATTTTGCTATCGGACTGCCGCCATTGCTTGGCGTTGTCCATGTGAGAACAACCTGTCCTGCGCCTGATGTTGCTGTGAAGCCGTTCGGAATTGACGGAGTCGTTGCCGGAGTCGCTGTTCGCGTGCCGGAACTTGCGCCGTTGCCGATTGCATTCACAGCGCGCACTTCAAATGTGTAATTCGTGCCATTGGTTAAGCCCGATAAGGTGTAGGTTGTCGTGGTTGCGTCCGAGCTGGGAATATCGACCCAATCTGTTATGTAACCTGTTGATAATCCATACGATACCTGATATTTTATTATCGGACTGCCGCCATTGCTTGGCGTTGTCCATTTGAGGACAACCTGTTCTGCGCCTGATGATGCTGTGAAACCGTTCAGAATTGCCGGAGTCGTTGCCGGAGTCGCTGTTCGCGTGCCGGAGCTTGCGCCGTTGCCGATTACATTCACAGCGCGCACTTCAAACGTGTAGCCCGTTCCATTGGTTAAACCCAATACGGTATAGGTTGTTGTGGTTGCGTTCGAACTGGGAATATCGACCCAGTCTGTCATGTAGCCTGATGAGACTCCATATGATACCTGATATTTTGTTATCGGACTGCCGCCGTTGTTTGGCGTTGTCCATTTGAGGACAACTCTTTCTGTGCCTGCTGTTGCTGTGAATTCGTTTGGTACTGCTGGCGTTTTTGCAGGAGTCACTGTTCGCGTTCCAGAGCTTGCACCGTTGCCGATTGCATTCACAGCGCGCACTTCAAACGTGTAATTCGTGCCATTGGTTAAGCCCGATATTGTGTAGGTTGTTGTGGTTGCGTCCGAACTGGGAATATCGACCCAATCGGCTATGTAACCTGTTGATAATCCATGTGATACCTGATACTTTATTATAGGACTACCGCCGTTGCTTGGTGTTGTCCATGTGAGAACAACCTGTCCTGCGCCTGATGTTGCTGTGAAGCCATCTGGAATTGCCGGAGTCGTTACCGGAGTCGCCATTCGTGTGCCGGAGCTTGCGCCGTTGCCGATTGCATTCACAGCGCGCACTTCAAATGTGTAGCCCGAACCGTTAACTAATCCCATTACAGTATGTGTTGTGGTTATTGCACCTGAATTGGATATATCGACCCAATTTGTCGTGTAGTTCGATGAAACGCCATACGATACCTGATATTTTGTTATCGGACTGCCACCGTTGCTTGGTGTAGTCCATGTAAGGACAACCTGTTCTGCGCCTGCTGTTGCTGTAAAGCTACTGGGAGCTGAGGGAAATGTCATAACTGCCCCGCCCGCTTCTAAGGTAATGTTTTCTCCGTTTGGAATAGCTTTAATCATTATAGTGTCGTTGCCAAGCTTGGTAAATTGCAAGCTATTACCGTTCTGGGTTACTTTTTCGTAATTTACCTCGTTCATTTTTAGCATGATTGTCAACGGGTGGTTATATGTCTCTTTATCGTTCAAACCATGAGTAAGTTTTACAATCCACCTGCCATTAGCAGGCGCAACGACCTCTTCCAACAAAGCGCCACTTTTGATTTGGCGATGGTATTTAACAGCATTAGCTACGGTAGTTATCCAGAGATCTTTTCGATAACCTTCGAGAATGTCCAAATATTGATTGAAAACGTCCATCGGAAGGTTTGCCCATGCAAACTCGTTGTCGGCAATACCATGATATGTGAAGGTGAGCAGACCGCCTCCGCTTATTACATCTGTAATAAGCTTGGTATATTTGACAATATCAGAGGGTGTAAGTTCAAGAAATTGAGCTTGTGTGTTGTTCGTTTTTACCTGCGTATAATAATTTTCAATACATGCAGTTGTTAAACGGTAATAATCGATTTCCGTTGTAGCAAAATCGTACGAATTACTTTTCTTATCGGGCCCTTGACAGGAACGTGCAGCAATGTGACCAGACTCCCTTATATAGTTATTCAGTTCGCTATTATCATAGGCAGCTCCATAGGGATAACAAAATGTATTAATTTTTACACCGTTTTTTTCAAATGTAGTTTTTGCACCGAGCACTTCTGTTGAATAGCTATTCGATGGTATACCACCTTTACAACAATGAGTTGCAGTGTGACTGCCGATTTCATGACCACTGCTAACGCCATTCAATACATTATTCCATTTAGAACCGATATAATCTATAACAGCATAAAATGTGCCTGGCATATTCCGTCTATTGAGTTCGGGAATAGCACGTTCGTAGTGTCCTATAGACCAATCGTCAAAGGTTATTGAGACTGCAGCTCGTTTGTTATCTTCCCAATTGGCTATTCTACCCTGAATTTTCGATTGGGCAAATATTTCCCCATACAAAGACAACAATAAAAAAAACAAAAAAAACTTATACATAACAAAAATGAATTATAATGAAACCAGATAACATTCAACAAATATACTACATTTTTTTTGCATTTTGAACGCAAAACATCATTTTTTTTGATAAAATATCAAAAAAACTTGATGAACGGAGTTAAATGCAAGATTAAAATTTCCTATTACAAAAAATAAAATACAGTTGAATGACTTCTCGGGTATACCCCAAATTATCACCCTTTGGGTACTTTTCTGATTCTATTTTCGTTATCTACAATATCGCTGATTTTATCCATTCCAATGGACAACGCATCTACTGCGCCCAAACCAAGCACGTAACTTAATGATTTGTCTTTCTTTTCGTCGTCGTCTGCAAATGCCCCTTCGCCGAATACCTTCATTGCATAGACTCCCTTGCCCGCCTGATGTAATTGTTTTACTACCGGTTCAACGTTTTCAACAGTATCGTCCATATTGACGCCGTAAGCATTGATACGCACAAGAATGGTTTCTACCCACGACTCGTTTACGGCTGTTTTTACAGCATCCAAAGAATGACTGCTGATACCGTGCGCACGGATCACCCCTCTTTCTTTCAGTTTGGTAAAGGTGGTCATTAAATCGCTGTGTTCAGTATTCCAATTCCCTGAAAAACCCCAGCCATGCAACAGAAGACCATCAATATAATCCGTTTTCAATACCTCAAGGTAACGTTTTACTTCTGCTTCTGCATCGAGTGGTTCTACTTCAACATTTGGCCTTCGTCTGGGAGGCGTTAATTTGGTAAAAATCACATAATCTTTACGCGGATAAATACTGAGCGCCTCGCCCAGATGTCTGTGCGTATCATACGAAGCGGCCGTGTCGAAAAATCTTACGCCCCGTTCGTACATTTCGCGAATCAGTTTCACTGCCTGTTCATCACCCAGGCCCCTAAGCGCCGACCCTCCTCTGATACCGGTTCCCATACTCAGAAGCGTGGTTTTGATACCGGTTTTTCCCAGTTCTACCATCTCATACGGATCGAAATAGCGAGGGCATGAATTACAGCCGTTTAACAACATTGCCCCCATGCCTGCTGCTGCTGTTCCTAAAAATTGTCGTCTTGTAAATTTCATGATAATTATATTAATGATTGTTTACTTAAAAAACGTTACTATAAAAGATTTGTTTGGAGATTCTATTTTAGGTTTCTTCAAATCGTTGCTTTCCATTAACTCGAAAATTCTTTTGATGCCTTCACCCAATTCCCTGACATATCCAAATTCTCTCAAAACCCTTGCAATGTAGGTGTTTCTTGATTGGTGAACTCCTTTAAGTTCTTCCAGATCATAGATAGATAATGAAGACAGCAATTTTCCGGGGCTAAGTATTTCAAGCCGGTCGTCAAAAATTTTAATCTCTATTCCTCTACCTTCCAAACTGTAATCTCTGTGCGTAATGGCATTGATCAACGCTTCCCTGCAGGCCAGTTCGGGATAGATCATCCGGGGTTGAAAAATCGCATCTTTAGAAAACCTTGTTTCTGTCAAATTTTGACGAAGTATTTCCCAACTTTCTTCATAAATTTTAAAAATATTCCCGTTTGCTTCGCCTACTTCTTCAACATTGAAATTTTCTCCGGTTTTTTCTTCAGTCCCTCTTACGCCTAAAATTCTTACCTGATTTCGTGGATGCCATTTTGTTGGATGTTTCGCAAACAGCAACAATGCCGCTCTTCTCAATCGCAGCCGGGTACCGTCGAACTCGGCCAATTCTAAGTATTGAAGAAACTTTTCAGGGGAAATGGATTTAAAAATATTCTGTGAAACAGATTGAACTAAATCCAGATCAAGATCGCTTATCCCGGCCAGATCAACAAATTGCCGGTCGTATTCTCTGGATATTACTTCTTCTCTGGCAAAGCGAATGGATTCCGAAGCCGTTGGAACCGATTCTTTGTCTTTTCGCTGAAAACACTCGCCTTTTGACGTCAGATGAACATATTTTGCGCCTTTCTCAACTGAAAACCAGGCTACTTTCTTTCCATGATAGTCGATAAGTGAAGCCCGTTTAATTGGTAAGGGCGTATCTCTCAAAACATTATTTTCAGGCGCTTTCAGAATTACGGAATTTTTATCGTCAGGATAAGGCAACCCGCTCACCGTATAGTCGTCTTCAATGCCGATAAACAGTTCTCCCCCATCAGCATTTGCAAAAGCAACAAGAGTTTTAGCAATATCATAACAAACCTCTTTGATGTCGCGGGAGGTCTTGTGCCCTGGAGGTCCATCCCATGCGCTTTTGAACTCACGGTAATAACTTTCGCCAATTTCTATGGCTATGTCAACTCGCTCCTTTAATCTTAACAGTTCATCCATTCAATTGATCATCAATCATTCATTCTTCGTCATCATACCATTGTTGCAGCACCAAATCTAATGGGTCTTGCGGGAATTGAGCATTCCAATATGTTTTTAATGTTTCGAACAGATTGCGGTCATATTGCCTGACAATGCCGCTTAAGTAGATAAATACAGTTCTTCTGTGCTGTAATTCACTCCTGATAGCCTCCGAAAATTTTCTTGGAAATCTCAGGAAAAAATCCAATTCCTCGCTGATGTTCCTGAAAAGTTCTTCAGACTTAGCGCTTCCCTTATCCTTTGCACCCGACCGGTAATACTGTTCGAGTAACGACAGGTCGGAATCGCTCAGTGGCAACTGATAAGTAGGAATCACCTCAAAAGCGCGGTCGAGCGCCATCACTGCCGAATCTTTTTTGTTTTCAGCATTTAATGCAGCGGCTAACCGTCCGAAATTACTGCGAAAATGGGAAATCAACCTCGTATTGGTTTCACACAGGTACACTTTCGGGTCGCTGATATTGCCCCATCGGAACTTGTTCATCATATTGTCATATAGTATATCAGCATCAATACCACCTGTTTGCGACGCTCTTAACGGAACAAAACGATAGGCCATCCCGTCCATACGGAAATAATCCTGCAGGTTAAGAAAATTATCCCTTTGCACAGTTACAGCAAAATACACAGGGCGTTCCCAATTATTATGTGCTAAAATATCAAGCACCATCATCGAATTTTTGTAGATACGCTCGTTCTTTCCGCTGCCTTCGCCTTTCAATGTCCAGCGAATTTCAGGGACAATCAGCGCAGAGTCTTTCAATGGCACCGTACCCGTTGATAATATTTTTTCTTTATCTACTGTTATTTTAAGATTTTTGGCCGGGATAAAATCCGTGAGCCGGTCGGCATATGCATCTATCGAATTTCGAAGTTCATTGTTCAGGCTGCCCGTCCATAAATAGCCTTCATCACCTCCAGTATAAAGCAATTTAGTTCTCGAATTGTCGCTGCGCACAAAATCCATTACCAGCTTCAATTCAATGTATTCCCTGTTGAACTGGTCATTAACCTGAAGTACATCCCTCGTACCGCTCATATATTGATTAGGCTCAAAGGAGAATGGCAACGGTTTCGACTCGTAAGCCGCACGGCTCATTTGTTCGATATACCAGTCGGCGGCAAGATAACTCAGATTGCATACACGAATGTCGGTGCCAATTCCCTTTACTTCCTGTAGATACCAGAGCGGAAAAGTGTCGTTGTCGCCATTGGTAAAGATAATCGCATTGGGTTCGCAGGTTGCTAAATAATTGAAAGCGAAATCACGCGCGGTGTAACGTCCTGAGCGGTCGTGGTCGTCCCAGTTTTCCTTGCCCATGATACCGGGTACAAGCAATAACAGCGCTAATGAAACGGCTATTGCTAAATATTTGTTTCGTAACTTTTCAGGAATGGTTTCGATGATGGCCATCACCCCCAGTCCAATCCATATCGCGTAAGCGTAAAACGACCCGGCATAAGAGTAATCGCGTTCACGCGGCTCAAACGGCTTCTGATTCAGATAAATAACAATAGCAACACCGGTCATGAAAAACAGCATCATTACTACCCAAAAATCGGGACGGTTGCGCTGCCACTGGAAAATCAAGCCGATAAGTCCCAATATCAGGGGCAGGCAATAGTAAACATTGCGCCCACGGTTTTTCATGCTGTCGGGTACGTCCTGCGGGCCTAAGCGCGCTTCGTCCCAGGCGGTGATTCCCGATATCCAGTTGCCGTGAATCGGGTTTCCATGTCCCTGTATATCGTTTTGCCTGCCGGCGAAATTCCACATAAAGTAGCGCATGTACATGAATCCCAACTGATAGGAAAAGAAGAAACGAAGATTTTGTCCGAAGGTTGGTAACTTATCAGCCGCCTGTCCTTCCCGAATGTTTACCCATTGCTTGTAACCGGAAATATGCAGAGCTTCCCGGCTCCATAAACGCGGGAATATCGTAGTGTGACCATCTTTATATATGTAATCCTGTTTTTTGCCGATAACCTCATATTTCCCATCCTTCACTGCATATAGTGTCTTACCTTCTTTGTAATCTATTGGTTGCGAATTATAATAAGGGCCGAAAAACAATGGACGGTCGCCATACTGTTCACGG
>Ga0209737_10001143_pt1 | contig 19548 bp, 17 predicted proteins | sample TergutCu122P3_FD_187284 | JGI IMG/M metagenome (GOLD analysis project Ga0209737, IMG submission 187284) | Cubitermes ugandensis P3 segment gut microbial communities from Kakamega Forest, Kenya - Cu122 P3 (SPAdes) (version 2) | ecosystem: Host-associated > Arthropoda: Insects > Digestive system...
CGACTTCGGGAATCACGGTCTGGAACTGGCCGGTGGTGAAATCTTCGATGGTCGACACCGCTTCCTTGTGGCGCAGCAGCGATTTCGGCGTGATGACGATCAAGGGCTTCCTGAGCTTGCGCAACATCTGCCGACGCAGGAGATGGAAGATTTGCGCGGGAGTGGTAGGAACGCAAACCTGCCAGTTGTTTTCCGCCGCCATGTTCATGAAGCGCTCCAGGCGCGCGGAGGTATGCTCCGGTCCCTGCCCTTCGTAACCGTGCGGCAGGAGCAGGGTGAGCCCGGTGATGCGCCCCCATTTTGCTTCGCCCGAGGAGATGAACTGGTCGATGACGACCTGCGCGCCGTTGAGGAAGTCGCCGAACTGGGCTTCCCAGACGACGAGTTCATCCGGCTCGGTGGTCGCGTAACCGTATTCAAAGGCAAGAACGCCTTCTTCGGAAAGAACCGAGTCGAAGCACTGGAAACGGGCCTGTCCTTCCTGGATCTGGGCGAGCGGCATATAAAAGCCTTCCTCCCGCGTCTTGCGTTTCTGGTCGTGCAGTACGGCGTGGCGGTGGAAGAAGGTTCCCCGGCCGACGTCTTCACCAGAGATGCGCACGCCGAACCCCTGAGCAAGCAGACTGGCATAGGCCAGGTTCTCGCCCATGCCCCAGTCGATCGGCGCATCGCCCCGGCCCATCGCAGCGCGATCATCGATGATTTTCTGCACGCGAGAGTGGAGTGTGAAGCCTTCCGGAATCCTGGTCAGCGCCTGCGCGAGACGGCGAACTTCCGGCTCGGGAATTGCGGTTTTGGCTTCGTCGGTGTACGGCTGGTTGAGGTAAGGAGTCCAGTCCGCCGAAAACTGGCGGTCGAATCCGGACAGCACCGGGTTGTAGAGCAACTCGCCCCGGTCGAGATGTTCGCGATACTCGGCGATCATCCTGTCGGGTTCATCGGCAGGCAGCGTGCCCTCGGCCACCAGACGGTCGGCGTAGAGTTTGCGCGTGCCGGGATGTTTCTGAATGATCTGGTACATCAGCGGCTGCGTGACCATCGGCTCGTCCTGCTCGTTGTGGCCGAGCTTGCGGAAGCAGACGATGTCGATTGCCACATCCTTCTTGAATTCCTGACGGAATTCGACGGCCAGCCGGGTGACGAACGCCACGGCCTCCGGGTCGTCGCCGTTCACGTGGAAGATCGGAGCTTCGACGATCTTGAAAATGTCTGTGCAGTAGAGCGAGGAACGCAGGTCGCGCGGTTTGGACGTGGTGAAGCCGATCTGGTTGTTGATGACCAGATGGACGGTTCCCCCCGTGCCGTAACCCCGGGTCTGGGAAAAGTTGAGCATTTCCTGGTTGACGCCCTGCCCGGCCACAGCGGAATCGCCATGGATCAGGACAGGCAACACCTGACCCTTGGCGGCTTCCCCGCCGCGACGAACCTGACGCGCAAAGACCGAGCCTTCCACGACCGGGTTGATGATTTCCAGGTGCGAGGGGTTGAACGCCAACACGAGGTGCATCGCCCCGCCCGGGGTCATGATGTCGGTGGAAAAACCCATGTGGTATTTGACGTCACCCGCGGAGAGATCGGCCTTGCCCTTGCCTTCAAACTCGGCGAAGAGCATCGAGGGCGATTTGCCAAGGGTGTTGACCAGAACATTGAGCCGGCCACGGTGGGCCATGCCAAGCACGGTTTCCGCCACGCCCTGTCCGCCTGCAACACGCAGCAGTTCGTCCATGGCAACAATGGCCGATTCGCCGCCTTCGAGCGAAAAGCGTTTCTGCCCCACGTAGCGGGTGTGCAGGTAGCGTTCGAGGGTTTCAGCAGCGGTCACGCGCTCCAGGATGCGGCGCTTTTCATCCGGCGTAAAACGCGGCGTGCCCCGGATGCTTTCCAGCCGCTCCTGTATCCAGCGCTGCTGGGCCGCATCGGAAATGTGCATGTATTCGACGCCGATGTTGCCGCAGTAGGTTTGACGCAGGGCTTCGAGAATTTCGCGCAAGGTGGCGCGGTCTCCGGAAACGCCCTTGAAGTTGCCGACATTGAAGGGCTTGGCCATATCGGCATCGGTGAGTCCGTAGTGCGAAGGTTCGAGTTCGGCGATATGGGGCCGCTCCTCACGCTTGAGCGGATCGAGGCTGGCGCGGCGATTGCCGAGATGGCGATGGGCGGCGATCAGTTGCAGGACATCGGCCTGCAACTTGTTATCGCCCTCGGAACTCGTCGTGCGCACCGGGCCGCGCTTGGCCAACTGCTCAAAAGCGGCAATGACCGGGCCATGGGCCACATCCCGCACCGCCGCACCCGCCTGGGCCTGAAGGTTGTCGAAATACACACGCCAGCGTTCTTCAACCGAATCAGGATCGGCCAGATAATTTTCGTAAAGCTCTTCTACGAAAGGCGCGTTCGCGCCATACAGATAGGATGTGCCCTGAAGTTCTTTCATTGAAATCTCCCCCACATGTCGTGGGCGCGGCTGCCGGTCAGCCGGTGCCGTGCTTTTTTGTATGGCACGGAAAGGCGCACCCTTCCGTGCCGGTTTCAATCAACGCTTGCCGATGTCCGGAACATCGCGCTTGGCCGCGCCAGTGTACAACTGACGCGGACGCCCGATCTTGTATTCCGGGTCGGTAATCATTTCTTCCCATTGCGCCAGCCAGCCTGCCGTGCGCGCCAGGGCGAAGATGCAGGTGAACATGGAAGTGGGAATGCCAAGCGCCTTCTGGACGATACCGGAGTAGAAGTCCACGTTCGGGTAGAGCTTCTTCTCGATGAAATAGTCGTCCTCGAGGGCGATTTTCTCGAGCGCCTTGGCGAGCTTGAACAGGCGGTCGTTTTCCAGCCCCAGTTCGGCAAGCACCTCGGCGCACACCTTGCCCATGAGTTTGGCGCGCGGGTCGAAGTTCTTGTAGACGCGGTGACCGAAACCCATCAGCTTGAAGGTGTCGTTCTTGTCCTTGGCGCGGTTGATGTATTCGCCCACCCTGGAAACATCGCCGATCTCTTCCAGCATTTCCAGACACGCTTCGTTTGCGCCACCGTGCGCCGGACCCCACAGACAGGAAATACCCGCTGCAACGCAGGCAAAGGGATTGGCCCCGGAAGAACCGGACAGACGCACCGTGGAGGTGGAAGCGTTCTGTTCGTGGTCGGCGTGCAGGGTAAAGATGATATCGAGCGCGCGCGACAGAACCGGGTTGGTCTTGTAGTCCTCGCAAGGCACGCCGAACATCATGTACATGAAGTTCGAGGCGTAATCGAGGTCGTTCCTGGGATACATGAACGGCAGGCCGGTCGTGTAGCGATAGGCCAGCGCGATGATGGTCGGCAGCTTGGCGATGATGCGATGGAAACAGATATCCCGGTGTTCGACGCTGGAATAGTCCATGCCCCGGTGGTAGAACGCCGACAGCGCGCCGGCCACGCCGACGATGACCGCCATCGGGTGCGCATCGCGCCGGAAGCCGTTGTAGAACCGGGTCAACTGGTCATGCACCAGGGTGTGATTGCGGATGGTGTTCTCGAACTCTGCTTTCTCGCCCACATTCGGCAGTTCGCCATGGCGCAGCAGGTAGGCAACTTCCAGGAAGTTGCATTTTTCGGCCAGCTGTTCGATAGGATAACCGCGATAGAGCAGTTCTCCCTTGTCGCCGTCGATGAAGGTAATGGTGGATTGACAACTGGCAGTCGACAGGAAACCGGAGTCATAGGTGAAATACCCGGTCTTGGCGCCCAGAGTACGGATATCGATGACGTCATTCCCGTGTGTTCCCTTCATTATCGGGAAATCGGTGGTTTTGCCATCAATGGTCAAACTTGCTTTACGTTCTTCGCTCACGGGGTTCTCCTCCTTGTTGATGTCTCAGGTTGGTTCAAAAGTCCAAACGCTCCCGATCTTCTGCATGAACACCGCCGGGATGCTGTTTCAGCATTGGTTCAGTTGCGCGATCATTTTTTGCCATTGAACGACTTCGCATGGTTTGCTTCCGTTGATGTACGCCCACAGGTCGTAATCGTCGCAACGCAACAGACTCTCGAAATCAGCCAACTGATCGTCATCGAGACGATCAAACTCCTTTTCCAGGAAGCGCGCCAGCACCAGATCCAGTTCCAGCAAGGACCTGCGGCACTGCCAGCGCACTTTCCCTCGGTTGATCTTCATCGTTCAAATGACCCTAAGCACCATCATGTCCTTGATCTTGTTGATGGCGCGAGTTGGATTCAGGCTCTTCGGACAGACAGCGACACAGTTCATGATCGTGTGGCAACGGAACAGCCGGTACGGATCTTCGAGGTCGTCCAGCCGTTCATTGGTAGCCTGATCGCGCGTATCGGCAATGAAGCGATAGGCGTTCAGCAACCCCGAAGGTCCGACGAACTTGTCCGGGTTCCACCAGAACGACGGACAGGCCGTCGAACAGCATGCACACAGGATGCATTCGTACAAACCATTCAACTCCTCACGTTCCTCCGGCGTTTGCAGGCGCTCACGCTCGGGTGGAGGTTCGTCGTTGATCAGATAGGGCTTGATCGAATGATACTGATTAAAGAACTGGGTCATGTCCACGATCAGGTCGCGGATCACCGGCAGTCCCGGCAAGGGTCTCAACACGATGGGCTGGGGCAGATCGTCGACATCGGTCAGACAGGCCAGTGCGTTCGTGCCGTTGACGTTGAGCGCATCCGATCCGCACACGCCTTCGCGGCACGAGCGGCGGAACGACAGGCTGTCGTCCTTGGCCTTGATCTTCACCATGGCATCGAGCAGTTTTTTATCGGTGGGATCGAGTTCCACCGAAATATCCTGCATGTAGGGCTTGGCGTCCTTGTCCGGATCGTAGCGGTATATCTTGAATTGGACGGTACGTTTGCTCGTCTGCATTTGTGTTCCTCTCTCGCTCAGGCTCAGTACGTCCGCTTGGCGAGCGCAATCGGCTCGACATCGTCGGACAAGGGCTTCAGGTGTACCGGCTTGTATTCCAGGTGGTTGTCTGCGCTGAACCACAGGGTGTGCTTGAGCCAGTTATCGTCGTCGCGTCCGTTCGGATGCTCGGGGGTATCCGGCGCATCGTCCCGGACGTGCGCGCCACGCGATTCCTTGCGCGCCTCGGCGGAAATCATCGTCGCCTTGGCCGCTTCGATCATGTTGTCCAGTTCCAGCGCCTCCTGCCGCGCAGTGTTCCAGACCTTGGACTTGTCGTCGATATAGGTGCTCTTCGCGTTTTCGGCCACTTCCAGGATACGGGTCACGCCTTCCTTGAGCAGATCCTTGAAACGGAATACTCCGGCGTGTTTCTGCATGGTGCGCTGCATGTCAAGGCGAACATCGTTGACCGAATTGCCCCCTTTCTGCGATTCCAGCCGGGCAAGCCGGGCAAGCGTCCTGTCGGCGGCGTCCGCTGGCAAGGGTTTGAGGTCGAGTTGACCGGCCTTGAGATCCGCCACAACGGATTCACCTGCCGATTTGCCGAAGACCAGAAGATCGAGCAGGGAATTCGTTCCGAGGCGGTTTGCGCCATGCACCGAGGCACAGGCGCACTCGCCCGCCGCATAGAAGCCGTGCACGGGCGAACTCGGATTGCCAGGCGTCGGTTCCACCACCTGCCCCTTGTAGTTGGTCGGAATCCCGCCCATCTGGTAGTGACAGGTCGGCACCACGGGAATCGGGGCCTTGATCGGATCGACGCCCGCGAAACGGATCGCAATCTCGCGAATGCCGGGCAGCCGCTTCATGATGATTTCGGGCGACAGGTGCGTGATGTCGAGCAGCACGTAATCCTTGTCGTGCCCGCAGCCGCGCCCTTCGTTGATCTCCGTCACCATCGAACGCGACACCACGTCGCGCGAGGCCAGATCCTTGAGATTGGGCGCGTAGCGTTCCATGAAACGCTCGCCGCTGGCATTGCGCAAAATGCCGCCTTCGCCACGCACGCCCTCGGTGATCAGCACGCCCGCCCCGGCCACGCCGGTGGGGTGGAATTGCCAGAACTCCATGTCTTCGAGCGGAATGCCTGCGCGCGCCGCCATGCCCACGCCGTCGCCGGTGTTGGTAAAGGCGTTGGTCGAGGAATAGAAGATGCGCCCCGAACCGCCCGTGGCAAAGATCGTCGCCCGGGTGTGGAAAATCGAAATTTCTCCGGTTTCCAGTTCGAGCGCGGTCACGCCAAGCACATTGCCATTGGCGTCACGGATGAGATCGAGCGCCATCCATTCGACGAAGAACTGCGTATGCGCACGCACGTTGCGCTGATAGAGCGCATGCAGCATGGCATGCCCGGTGCGGTCAGCCGCCGCGCAGGAGCGCATCACCGGGGACTTGCCGTAATGCATGGAATGCCCGCCGAACGGGCGCTGATAGATTTTACCGTTGTCTGTGCGATCAAACGGCATGCCATAGTGCTCAAGCTCGACGACGACCTCGTTGGCCTTCTTGCACATGAACTCGATGGCATCCTGATCGCCGAGCCAGTCCGACCCCTTGACGGTGTCGTACATGTGCCAATGCCAATGATCCTCGGTGCTATTGCCCAATGAGGCTGCCACCCCGCCCTGTGCGGCGACGGTGTGCGAGCGGGTTGGAAACACCTTGGAGAGCACGGCGGTCTTCAGACCCGCCTCGGATAGTTGCAGCGCGGCACGCAAACCAGAGCCACCCGCGCCGACAATGACCGCATCAAAAGTACGTTTTGCGACGTTCACGCTTACAGTCTCCAAAGAATCCGCACAGCCCATCCGGCGTAGCCGATGAGCAGGAAAAGAACGATCAGGTGCAGCGCCAGCCGCACCCCTGCATGTTTGATGTAATCCATCCAGACGTCACGCATGCCGATCCAGACGTGGTAGCACAGCGACAAGACGAACAGGAAGGAGAGGAATCTGAAGCATCCCGACGAGAACATCGTCGTCCAGGCGTCATAGCTGAATTCCGGCAGACAAAAAACCGAGCGCGCGGCGAAAACGAGCGTAAACAGCGCCATGTAAATGGCGGTCACCCGCTGCACGAGCCAGTCTTTCAGCCCGTAACGCGCAATGGAAACATATTTCTTTACCATAATACCCCTCCGATCACGGCAGTCAGCGTCAGGCTCACAAACAGGACAACCTTTGCGGACCTGCGCGAACACGGCAGTTCAAGCCCCTTGCCGATGTCGAGAAACAGGTAACGGATTCCGGCACAGAAGTGATGCATGTACGCCCACAACAGCCCCAGCAGCAGGAGCTTCACCAGCGGATTGCCGATGACATCCTTGAACTCTTCAAACGTGGTCTGATTGAGCAGGCTTTTGTCGAGCAGCCATATCAGGAACGGCAAAAGCAGAAAAAGCCCCACGCCGGTGATCCGATGCAGGATAGACACGTAGCCAGAAAGCGGCATTCGTATCTGCCAAAGGGCCAGATGTTTTGGCCTTTTTTGTATTGTCGCTTCAGTCATGAAGACTCTCCAGGGCAAAACGAAACGAAAACAAGAATCGGCAAATCCGCCGAGATGAACGCTAAATATGTTAGTTGCAGTAGAGACAGTCAGGTCAGATCATTCAAGTAGTAGTGCCCGTCCGTCGAATACACCCCCCGCCTCCATTCTACTGGCTTATCGCCATATGTGTACGTCACCCGCTCAACTGACAGCAGAGGCGTGCCCTCATCGACCTGAAGCAACTCGGCCGCCACGCGGTCGGCAGCCACAGCGCGGATGCGTTCCTGGGCGCGAATCATACGCAACCCGAAACGTGTCTCGAACAGCGAGTACAGCGAACTGTTCCAGACTTGCAGCATCTCCATGTTGAGGCCCTGGCAAATCTCCTCGGGCAGATAAATCTCATCGGCCACGACGGGTTTGCAGTCAAACTGCAGCACCCGACGCAAGATGATAACCGATGCACCTGTCTTGACGCCAAGCCTGTGGGCTGCATCCTGCCCAGCCTTGGCGCGCCGACAATCGATGGGGATGCTCTTCGGATGGACGAGCAAATCCCCCTCTTCCGGAACCAGCCGCAGAAAACGGAACATCTGCCGCGGGTCGGTATGCGAAGCCACGTAAGTGCCCCTGCCCTGCCTGCGCACCAGGATGTTGTCCGCCGCCATCTCGTCGATGGCCTTGCGCACCGTCCCCTGCGAGACGTTGAAACGCGCTGCCAGTTCCTGCTCACTCGGTATGACTTGACCCGGACGCCATTCTCCGGACTCGAGCGCCTGGAGGATCAGACCTCTGATCTGCCGATAAAGCGGGCTAAAGGTAGGAGAAATCTGTGTCATATGTGAATTGAAGCACAGAAAATCAGCAGTGTCCACCGACAGGTATCATATGTCTTATATGAGACATAACAATTGACAATCCAGCTTATTCACCATTAGCATTTGCACCCGCGTCCGTATTCCCGCAATATAGTCACGGCATCATCTGGCGCGAAACTCTTTCGCATACCGTGCCACACACACAGAGGGAGAAACATCCATGAGCAAGACCCCCGTCCGTGTTGCCGTTACCGGCGCTGCCGGTCAAATCGGCTACAGTCTGTTATTCCGTATTGCCAGCGGTGAAATGCTTGGCAAGGATCAACCCGTTATCCTGCAACTGCTCGACCTGCCCCAGGCCCAAAAACCCCTCCAGGGGGTCATCATGGAACTGGACGACTGCGCTTTCCCGCTTCTGGCCGGCGTCATTGCAACCGACGATCCCAACGTTGCCTTCAAGGATGCCAAGGTTGCCCTGCTGGTCGGCGCCCGGCCACGCGGCCCCGGCATGGAGCGCAAGGATCTGCTGACCGAAAATGCCAAGATTTTCACCGTGCAAGGCGCGGCCATCGGCCAGTATGCCGATCCCGACTGCAAGGTGCTCGTGGTCGGCAACCCCTGCAACACCAATGCCTATATCGCCAAGGAAATCGCGTTGAAGTATGGCCGTCTCCCGGCCAAGAATTTCCACGGCATGCTCCGGCTCGACCACAACCGCGCCCTGTCGCAACTGGCCGCCAAATCCGGCCGCGCGGTCTCCAGCCTGAAAAACCTGGTGGTATGGGGCAACCACTCGCCCACCATGTACGCCGACTATCGTTTCGTCACCTCCAACGGCGACAAGGTGAAGGATCTCATCAACGACGACGCCTGGAACAGTGACGTCTTCCTGCCCACCGTCGGCAAGCGCGGTGCCGCAATCATCGAAGCGCGCGGGCTCTCCTCGGCAGCTTCGGCAGCCAACGCCGCCATCGACCACATCCGCGACTGGGTGCTTGGCTCGAAGGGCGAATGGGTCACGATGGGCGTGCCTTCCGATGGTTCCTACGGCATCCCCGAAGGCATCATCTACGGCTTTCCGACCACGACCGAAAACGGCGAGTACAAGATCGTTCAGGGACTGGAAATCGACGCGTTCTCGCGCGAGCGCATGACCAAAACGCTCAACGAACTACTCGAAGAGCGTGATGGCGTAAAAGACCTGCTCGCCTGAGTCCAGGCTTTGTCCGTAGAAAAGGGCAACCACAAGGGTTGCCCCTACGGCAGGCGTTCCTGTGGGCAGGCCTCGTGCCTGCCCCAGAAATTCAGAGCGCCGCCATTTCCAAAGGCTGCGTCCTGCGCACTGCGGCCTGTCGGGTCTTGCCTGCGCGCGAGGGCATATTGCATAGGCCGCATACATAGGCATGCTTCGGGTCGTGAGCGTGTGCGACGAAACTTCCGCCACAGCTGCGGCATTCGGACAATTGCAGAAGATCGGCATCGAAAAAACGCACCAGCGTCCAGGCCCGGGTAAGACTCAATACCGGCTCCACCCTTCCGGCCTCGATCTGGTCGAGATACAGGTGATAGGCCTTGATGATCGCATCCAGCCCGCTCAATCCCTCACATTGTTCAAAATAGCGGTAATACCCCATGAAAAGCGAGGAATGCACATTCGGCTGCCAGGTCATGAACCAGTCAGTCGAAAACGGTAGCATGCCTTTCGGAGGGGATACGCCGCGCACTTCCTTGTAGATTTTGAGCAGCTTTTCACGGCTCAGACGGGTCTCGGCTTCGAGCATCTGCATGCGAGCGCCCAGCCGCACCATTTCGGCAGCGCGATGAATATCTTCTGCTTCGTCGATGATTCGTTTGTTTTTCATTTGCTCTCTCTCCAGGAGCATCACACAGCCTCTCCGGCCGAACGGTTGGCCGCAATGATGGCCGCGTGTAGTGTGGAAGCCGTCTCGTCCCGGCCCTCCCCGGCCATCAGACGGGCAATCTGTTCGTCATCGAAGCGGAAACGTGGAATCAACACCGGGTTATCGGCCATCTTGACCAATCTGGCCGCCGACAGGTTTTCGATAAAATCCGCCAACGCCTTGCCGATACCCAGCCGAAACATGGCTGTCTCCCGGTCACAACGCAGCATTTTCTGTGCAAGCATCAGGTACGCAACGTTCAGTTCCCGGATTTCGGACTGAAAATTTGGGTGGTTCATTGGAAAATTCTCTCTCTTGGGCTACCCCGACCCCCCGGTCGGAGATTCCTTGATACGGACGGAAGCGCGCCTTCGGATTCATGCTGAATGGATTTCGTTCGCCCCGGCATGAATGGCTGGAATGTCGTTCGCCACATATTCAAAGAACTGACAAACCCAACTTAAAGTAGGTACTCAGCCCTCACAAGATGAATAATTCACATTCCCGCCCCGTTATGGGCGGTAGCGTTAATTTCCCGCATTTCATTGCAAAAATACGGCACAGCCGTAATAAAAAAGATTTTGAAAATAATATTGAAATTTCGCCGTCTCCCGTCTCAATAGGGAATACGCGCATCTGACAAATCAATGCCGCGATCATCCAAGCGAAACGTCTTCGGAATTGCCCTGCGCATCGGACTCCGACATCACCCGGTTACGCCCCAGCCGCTTCGCCCCGAAAACGGCCCGGTCAGCCTTCTTGATCAGGTCTCCGGCATTGGCCATGGTCTCGTTCCGAACCGCCACGCCGACACTGATCGACAGGCTCAATGCTTCGTCTTCGTTGTCGACGGTCAGACGGTCGATTTCCTTGCGCAACCGTTCGCCGCAGGCCAGCACTTCTTCTTCCGAAGTTTCCGGGCAGATCACCAGAAACTCATCGCCGCCCGTTCGGCAGATCACATCCTGACTGCGCAACACCCGACGCAAGGCTTCGGAAGCCAGTCGCAGCGCCATGTCCCCAACATCATGCCCATAGACGTCGTTGATCTGCTTGAAGCCATCGAGGTCGATGACCATGCATGCCAGGGAACGCGCGCTGCGATGCGACGCTGCCCATTCCTGCTGCATGCGTTCAAGCGCGTAGCGGCGGTTTGGCAACCCCGTCAGCGCGTCGGTGAGCGCGGCTTCCTGCAAGGATCGGTTGGAAATGGCCAGTTCAGCGGCAAAGTAGCGCAAATCTTCGCGCTCGCGTTCCAGTTCCTGTTGCAATGACACGACCCGCCGGGCAGCGCTCAGCCGTGCCTTGAGCACCGCCGTCCCGGCGGTCTTGATGAAGAAATCATCCGCCCCGGCTCCGATGGCTGAAACGTATTCCTCGTCTCCGGAGGGCAGCAGCGCCAGAATGAACATGCCTCGCCCGAGCCTGGATGCGCGTAGCGCCCGGATCAGGCGGCCAATGCGCGGCGCATCACCCTCCACGTCCATCACCAGCATCTGTGGTTGCAGATCGAGGACGTGCTCCATGAAGCCATCCAGGTCGGAATACTCAAACACCTTGATGCCCGCTTCGTTCAATGCTTTTGAGAGCCGCTCGCGCGTAGCGGGATCGGGCACAATCAACAGCGCCCGTAGATCGGGTGTGGTTTCCTCGGAGAATTCGGCATCATTGATGGGCTTGCTTTCCACGGGCGGCATTCTGTGTTGCGGAATGCCAGACTCGATGCCGCTCAGAACCTCGAACGAGGGTAGCTCCACATCACCAAGCTGTAGCAGCTTGCTCCACTCGGACCACTGATGCGCAATTTCGTTGCAGTCACTGACGAAAGCCTCGCGCGTGCATCCCATATGCGCCGCCAGGCGCACGGCCTTTCCAATCAGCAAGCGCTGCACATCCGGCTTGCTCAGGCAGATGTCAGCTACGTGTTTGGCGAGAATCAGGCACTGCATGATTGTCATTTCACGCCCTTCAGCAGCAAAGGGCGCTTCCAGCGGACGCTCGAAATAGCGTACCGGGTCGGTAAACACGGCCGGTATTCCCCAATCCATGAGCATCACCGTACCCAGATCCGAATGGGTCATCGCGAGCGTCTGCTGCTCCAGTTCCAGAAGATCGCTGCCCTCTGTGGCTTCGGTGAGCAATTCCCCATATCTGGCCGGATAAACGGTTGCCAGCGCCAGTTCTCCAATCCGCGCCAGCAGACCGACGCTGAAAAGCTCATCGGAAGCAACCATGCGTACACGCGCCGCCAGCACCTGCATGGCCTGCGCCATGATGACCGACGATGACCAGAACCGCGTGTAATCGAACCCTTGGCAAGCCCCCTTGCGGTAGTTCGACAAGAGCGAGAACCCCAGCGCCATTGTGCGCACCGCCGGTATTCCCACCACCATCAGGGCTTCCTGTACCGATACGATCGGACGCTGCCGGGAAAATACGCCGTTGGCCGCCTTGATGAGCCTGCCGGCGAACGCCGGATCAACCTTGATGGTTCGCGCCAGTTCGGCCATCGAAATCGCCTCGTCATGCGTCATACGCATGATCGCCAGTGCAACTCCACGCGGTGATGGAAGATGTCCGGTTGCCTTGATCTGGGCAAAGCGATTTAGATCAATCGGAGTCGGCATAACGATAAAGCCTGGGGAGTGGTCCGAAACAATCTACCAAGACCTGCGTTACTAGGTTCGCATTGCGACATGGCAATCCGAAGTTCTTAATGCGCGCTCACACTTTAGTGCATGCCCGTTCCTGCGGATTATGCGGTTTTCCGCACAATGCGCTATATGACCGCAGACCGAAAAAATACTTCCTTTGATATGGCATCATGGACATGTGTCGAACACAGTCCTCGTCATTGATGAATTATTGCTCACAGTGCGGCGCGTCCGTCGCGTTGACAATCCCCTCGGGGGACACCCGCCCACGTCATGTCTGCGCGAGTTGCGGCATGATTCACTACGAAAACCCCAAGCTGGTCGCCGGAACCATTCCGGAATGGGAAGGCCGCATCCTGCTGTGCCGACGGGCCATCGAGCCCCGGCATGGAAAATGGACGCTCCCTGCCGGTTTCATGGAAACACGGGAGACCACTGTCGAAGCGGCCCTGCGGGAAACACAGGAAGAAGCCTGCGCACGGATCGAAATCGGAGAAATGTTCTCGCTCATCGATGTGCCCATCATTAGCCAGATACACATTTTTTACCGGGCCAGGCTGCTCGATACCGATTTTCATCCCGGCGAGGAATCGCTTGAAACCGTACTCTTTCCCGAAACCGAAATACCCTGGGATGATATTGCTTTCCGCACGGTTTCCCTGACCCTGCGCCGCTATTTTGCAGATCGCGCGAACGGCAACTGGCGCTTTCACACAATGACCGTTCCTATGCCGTATTCCTCTAATGATGTTTGATCGCAAGGATAGAATGCTCCGGATAGTAAACATCCTCATGAGGACTGCTTCGGTATGAATTCATCAAGTCGAAACACGATACGCTTCCTCAGTCTGGAGGAAGGTCAGGCTCTGCTCACGATCTATGAGGAAATGGTCGAAACGGCTCGCTCGCACGATTGGGACCGTCTGGCCGAAATCGAGCGCCAGGCCGCAACTCTCCGCGATGCGGCCATTGCCCGACCGCCTGCGCCCGTCGACGAAGAAGACGTGGACGCATTGGCTACCCTGCTCGTCCGGGTTCAGCGCCTCGACCATGAAATACGCAGCCTGGTGGAACCGGCGCATGAGCAGGCGCGGCAACAGCTTGCTGTCGAAGTCAAGGGCCGGGCTGTGCGCGAGGCTTATGGCAGGCTGGAATCCCCCGGAGGCTAAAGAAATTCAGGAGCCGAGAGCCTGAGACATGATTCCTTCCGATCTCGCCGCCCGTTTGCGCTTTTTACATGAAGCCAGTCTTTTCGAGACTTCACCGCCCGTCGCGGGGCTGCATCGGGCGCGCGAACTTCAGGCGCAATTGCAGGAACTGGTTCCCGGACAACGCTTTTTCGCCACCCTGCAACGCACGTTGCCCGACGGCACATTCCGCGCCCTGGTGGCCGGGCAGCAGATCACGCTTGCGTTGAACACCGCAGCCAAGCCGGGCGATACGCTCGAACTGGTCGCCACCAATGTCTCCCCCAAGGTCGTGCTCTCAAGACTGGCGACGCCAGCGGACATCGCGGTCGCCGGTTCGGCACGCCCCTCCCTGAGTCCGACCGGGCAACTCATCAGTTTTCTGCTCACGGGTCAGCCCGCCGCAAAACCCGCCGTACTGTCAAACGGCCACCCTTTCTTCCAGACCCCTCCTCCGGCTCCCGGAACGCCCGCCGGGAATACCATTGCCGCACAGGCCAATGCACACACTGGCAGCACACAACACTCGCTGGCCGCAAGCACGCAACTCGTCACCAGCAGCGCGCAACTTGCTGCCGGTGCACAACTGGCTCCCCTGCTGCGTCAGGCGCTGTCGCAAAGCGGATTGTTCTACGAAGCGCATCAGGCACAGTGGCTGTCAGGAAAAACCGACCTTGCCGCGTTGCTGCGCGAACCCCAGGCCCAGGCCGCCGGGCAGCCTCCAGCGGGCAGTCCCGCCGGTTCCCCATCGACATCGAGCGGCGCAACCTCGCCCGCCCAGACCACGGGAGGAACCACGGCGAACGCCGAGGCGGCTCCCCGCGCAGCCAATGCAGCAACGACTCTTGCCAATGTGCAGGCGCTCGCGCGCAATGAGGCGCCCATCGTCCGAATACGGGAGGTCACCGCCCAGCAGGCTGAAAATGCCATGCGCAACAGCCCGATTGCCGAACGTCTGCTGCCCATCGTGCACCAACAGCTCGAATCCCTTGCCAGCCACCAATACATCTGGCACGGCATGGCATGGCCGGGACAGATGTTCGAATGGATCATCGAAGACCCTCGTGGCGAAGGGCGCGCGGAAGGCGAAGAATCCGACGGAGAATGGAACACCACCCTGCGATTGACTCTGCCCCGCCTCGGCGGGGTCGAAGCCCGCGTGCAACTGGGCGTAAAAGGCGTGGCCCTGCGGCTACAGGTCGAAGACAAAGCCTCCATGATCCAGCTCGAAGCCCGCCGCGCCGAACTGGCCGAAGCCCTGGAAGCCACCGGAGTGCCGCTCACCGGCATGGCTGTGGAGCATCGCGATGGAATCTGACGATTTTTCGCCGCGTGACGAAGCCGTCGCCCTCACCTACACGCCGGGCACTACCGCGCCGCAGGTCGTTGCCAAGGGCCGCGGCCTGATCGCGCACGAAATCATCTCCCGCGCACGCGAAGCCGGGGTATACGTGCACGAGTCGCCCGAACTCGTTTCCCTGCTCATGCAGGTCGATCTCGATGACCACATCCCGCCGCAGCTCTACACCGTAGTTGCCGAACTGCTGGCCTGGCTCTACCGGATCGAGGCGGGCATCACCGCGCCGCCGCCTGCAACCATCGTTCCCTCAGGATAAGTTACACAGAAGGGGGCAAGCCCTCATGGTATAAACGCCTCAACCTGCCTGTAGTAACCGCCTTGTAAGCATCTCATCAAAGTGAACGACAACCATGTACGATCAAGTTGACGATAGATATCTCGGTTCCATGCAGGAAAACGGACTGGAAGAGTTCCTCCTGCGTGGACATCGCCAGATTTGCCGATTGATCCAGGAACTGATCAGCAGCCACTCCCTCATCAGCGTCCATCTGCTTCCCGGCGGGCTCTCTTTCCTGAGCACCGTCGTCACGCTTTCCGACGACGAAAAATGGATTTTCATTGATACCAGCCCGAACGAGATCATTCACCGTCGCTGCCTGCAAGCCGAACGCCTGCTTTGCGTCACCCAGCTCAACAAGGTTCGCATCCAGTTCCGGCTGCACAACCTCATGGAGGTTTCGCTCGAAGGCCATCTCACCCTGGCCGCGCCCATTCCCGACGAGGTTCTGCGCCTGCAACGCCGCGACGCTTTCCGTTTGCAGGTTCCGCTTTCCCATGATCTGAGATGTATTCTGCCCCTGCGGGAAAGCGAGCACGAGCACCACCACGAAGCTCCCCGGAAAAAGGGCATCGAAGCGCCCGTGATCGATATCAGCGCCGGCGGCCTGTCACTGGAAGTCCCGCTCATCAAGACCGCGCCCATCGTGGGGGACCAGATCAACGGCTGCCATCTGAAACTGCCCGGGGCTCTCATCGCCGTCAATCTCGAAGTCCGCAACCACGGCCGCCGCATCCTCGCCAATGGCAAGGAAGTGCTGCGCCTCGGTTGCAGCTTCGTTTCCCTGCCCGTCCAGGACGCAAACCTGATTCAGCGGTACATCTACCAGATCGAACGCGAAGTGCGCACACGCGAGGCGTGACCCGCCGCATGGCGGGTCGGCGTTGATCCGGCCCGCCCGTTATTCCGTCGACCGGTTCGTCGTCGTCTTGGTCACGACCTTGTAGCGATCGCGCAGGGAGAGCAGGAAAGACTCGAAATCGCTCTGGGCAAGCACCTGCCCGTACTGTCCCGCGTAGGAGGCGATGCGCGGGTCGTCATCGTCGATGGGCGGATGCACGACCGAGTCGATCTGGTAAATCACGTAAGCGTCATCTGGCAATTCAGCCGCCACCCGCGACGGCAGATTGGCCAATGAAGCAGCAAATACGGTACGCGCAGCGATGGGCGGCAAGTCCTGCCTGCTGCGCTGGAAAGAGCGCGGCATACTCCAGGCGTTGTCGACCGCTTCGCCCCGATCAAGCGCCGCCAGCACTGCATTGCCTTCTTCCCGCGCCCTCTTCATCGCTTCCTCGCGACGCAACCGCGCCTCGATCTGCCCGCGCACCTCTTCAAGCGGCAGACGCCGCCTGGCCTCGTGCTCGATCACGCGCGCCGCCACCAGCGTGTTGGCGCCAACATCGATGGCATGCGTGTTGTTTCGCCGTTCGAGCGCATCGTCTTCAAAGAGGCTCGCCACCAGTTGTTCATTGCGGAAATTGCCCAGCCTGTCCGTCCCCCGGTCGACCCAGTCGGTACGCTGAATTTCCAGCCCAAAAGCTTCGGCCGTCGGTTGCAGGCTATCCGGCGCTTCGTTGAAAACCATCTCGGAGAACTTCGCGGCCTTCTCGTCGAAATTCTGCCCGAGCGCCTGCTTGCGCAGCCGGGCGGCGATTTCATCGCGCACTTCGGCAAGAGGCCGTTTCTGGATAGCCGTCACCTGAAGAACATGGAAACCGTACCGGGTACGCACCGGATCGCTGATTTCGTCCTGCTTCAGTGCAAACATCGCCTCTTCAAACGACGGCTCCATCGTGCCGTCATGCATCATGAAGCCAAGATCGCCGCCCGCTTCGCTCGAACCAGGGTCCTGTGATTTCTCCCTGGCAAGCGCCGGGAAACGGTCGGGTTCCTTGCGCAGAATCGCGGTGATTTCTTCGGCCTGCTGTCTGGCCGCCTCCTGCGCGGCCGCATCGGCATCGGGCGCGGATTCGATCAGAATATGGCGCACATACCGCCCCGAAGGCCAGTCCTGGTAAGCCTTCTGGATGTCTGCCTCGCCAATCTCGATCTTGCCGCCCAAAGCCTCTTCACTGAGGACGACATACTCGGCCTTGATCCGCTCCGGAAGTTCAAAGCGCGCCGAATTGTCGTCGTAGAACTTCTGGATCGCCGCATCATCGATCTCGATGCTGGTCAGATGGGGCGCGACCGGAAAACGCATCTCGCGCACCACCCGTTCCTCGAGTTCGGCAAAGAGCAGGCGGCGGGCCGAATTGCGCGCAACCATCGACGAGCCGCCGATGGACGCCGCCAGATGCTGAATGAGCAAGTCCTGCGCGAGCAGCGCCTCGAACGTTGCCGGGCTCATGCCCCTCTCCCGCTCCAGGCGCATCCGATATAGCTCCGGCGAAAATTTTCCGTTTTCCTGAAAGCTTTCGATCCCGGCAATGGTCTGTTGCAATTGCCCGCTGGAAACCGTCAGGCGCATATCCTTGGAGTAGAGCGCCAGCGCCCGCCGGATGATGAGCCGGTCGAGCACCGCCTGCCGCAGCTCTTCGGAGTCGAGCATGGCCGCAGTTGCCCCCTCGCCCAGTTGCTCGCGCAAACGGCTCCGCTGCTCTTCCAGGGCGCGGTCGAATTCAAACCGGGAAATGGGCGTACCGCCCACCGTTGCAATTTCCCTGTCCCCCGGTCCGTCCCCAAAATAGGAGTTGAGGCCGAAAGCGGCAAAGGGAATGATGAGAACACCCAGGATGATCTGGGCAATTCGTTTGTTGTTGCGAATGGAGTCGAACATCTCTTTTTCCGTGCTGTACTCTGAAATGAACCCGCCGACAGGAGTCGTTTCTTCTGTCAAGGGGCGAGAGTTTAACGCATCCGGCACGCCCATGCTTGCGGCTTTCTTCAAAGCGATGCTATCGTCCATTAGCGCGCGGGAGAATGTCCTCCTTCACATGCGAGAACCGCCGAAAGCGCAGCCCCGGAACGCTCAGGCAGAAGAATCTGTATGCAGGAAAATCCCATCCCTTCCCTCCAGACCCCGCTCCACGACGCTCACCTCGCTGCTGGCGCGCGGATGGTCGACTTTGCCGGCTGGCACATGCCGGTCAATTACGGATCGCAGATCGACGAACACCATGCCGTGCGACGCGACGCCGGCATGTTCGATGTCTCGCACATGCTTGCGCTCGATCTCGAAGGGTTCGACTCCACCGCCTGGCTGCGCGCCCTGCTCGCCAACGACGTCGCCCGGCTCGTCCGCGCGAACGTTCCCGGCAAGGCGCTTTACTCGTGCATGCTGCGCGAAGACGGCGGCGTGATCGATGATCTCATCGTCTATCGGTTCAATGACGAACACTACCGGATCGTGGTCAACGCAGGCACTGCCGCAAAGGACGTGGCCTGGATGCGCAAGCATATCGCTGCCCACGGTTTCAACGTGAGCCTCACCGAACGACGCGATCTTGCCATGATCGCCGTGCAGGGGCCGAATGCGCGGGAAAAAACCTGGCAGGCGATCCCCGCCCTGAAAACCGGCAGCGAAACATTGCTTCCGTTCTCCGGCACGCAAATCGGCGACATTTTCATTGGCCGCACCGGCTACACCGGCGAAGACGGCTTTGAACTCACCCTGCCCGCCGCGCAGGCCCCGACAATCTGGCAGGCGCTCCTGAGCGCTCACGTCCGGCCCTGCGGCCTGGGCGCGCGCGATACCCTGCGCCTCGAAGCCGGAATGAATCTCTACGGGCAGGACATGGATGAGGCCGTCTCGCCTCTCGATTCGGGACTCGCCTGGACGGTCGACTTCTCCGACCCCGAGCGCGCCTTCTCAGGGCGCGCCGCCCTCGAAGCGCATCCCGCTACCCGCAGACTGCTCGGTGTCGTGCTCGAAGAGCGCGGCGTGCTGCGCGCCCACATGCCGGTGTTTGCCGCCGCAGGCATCGGGGAGACCACCAGCGGCAGATTT
>Ga0209737_10001145_pt1 | contig 19540 bp, 17 predicted proteins | sample TergutCu122P3_FD_187284 | JGI IMG/M metagenome (GOLD analysis project Ga0209737, IMG submission 187284) | Cubitermes ugandensis P3 segment gut microbial communities from Kakamega Forest, Kenya - Cu122 P3 (SPAdes) (version 2) | ecosystem: Host-associated > Arthropoda: Insects > Digestive system...
GTTCAAATAATTCTTCGCGATTTGCAAAATGGTCTCCCCAAACACCTACCCCTTTGCCTGCAGCTGGCTTATCTGGTTTAACTACTGCTTGATTGTTAAGTTCATCGAGCCATTTGTAGACCTCCACCTTAATCTGTGCTTTATCTTGATAGTTTTTTGGGTCAAAAATTTTAAAACGTGGATTAGCTTCAGGAGCAATTTCTTGAAAAAGTAACCTCTGTCTAACTTTGCTTTCTTCAATTGCGTACTCTTTTTTTGGACAAACAACTGGAATATTTACTTCCGTTTCAATAAGGTCTCGTAATCCGTCAATAATTGGTTTCTCTGATCCCACAATAGCAAAATCTAATTTATCTCTGTGGGTTTGTGCAAACTTGTTAATGTCTTGGATGTTCAAACTTGGAATAACAACATGTTTTGTGGCGCGTTGAATATTGAAGGGGTTGAGCTGCTTGTCTGCAATGTATAATTCTACTTTATAGTTCTTACTTCTTGATAATACATCAACCATGGCAGCTTCACGTGCACCATATGAAACAACTAATACACCTACGGTTTCCATTCAATAGCACCTTCTTAATAGGAAGTCTTATTTTGTTTTTTTACTACAATCATGTTTTTCTGTTTCATAGACCCGTTTTGTCTCTTTATGTCCTTCAAAGAATTTCTCTTTAGCCTCATCAGCCATTTTCTGAGCTAAAGGTGTGGGATACTTACCTGTAACGCATGCCAGACAAAGCTGTTCACATGTATGCTCTGTAGCTTCAACTAGTTTGTCTATAGACAGATAACATACACCATCAGCACCTATTATTTTTGCGATTTCTTCTGAATTATTTCTGGCACCAATAAGCTCTCCATAAGTAGACATGTCAACCCCATAGAAACATGGACCTATAACTTTTGGAAAAGTTGCAAAGACAAAAACTTTTTTGGCCCCTGACTTACGCAGTTTACCAATGATAACTTTTGTGGTGTCTCCTCGAACAATGCTGTCTTCACAGATCATGACATTTTTACCTGCAAATTTAGAACCTAAAATGTTAATTTTTTTATCAATAGTTGAGAAACGCTCGTTTTCTAACGAAATAAAAGCTCTCTCTGTAACATAACGATGTCGCCTTGATGCGCGTTCCCAACGAAGCCCTGAAGCTTCATGAACACCCATAGCTGGATCATCACCAGTTTCCGGTACAGACATGATTATGTCACATTCTTTTACTATATCTGGATTTTCATAAACAATATTTCTTCCAAAAGCTTCCCGAATTTCATAAACATATTTACTATTAAATCGTGAATCTGGTCTTGCAAAATATGCATATTCAAAAACACAAAACGCCTGTTTTGGCTTCTCTATGATTTGATGCCGAATAAAACCCTCTTTTGTTGCAACTACTAATTCACCTGGACGCAATTCAAAATCACTTTCAAAACTGTTCATATCTAAACTAACCGTTTCTGATGAGAAAGCCAAAGTTTGACGATCTGGACTATGACCTGCGCATAAAGGCTTTATACCCTGTGAATCTTTAAAAGCAAAAAAAGTTCCATCTCCTAATATACCTATTACTGAAAATGCACCATCTAATTCTTCCATGACCATTCTAACAGCGCCTGCTAAGTCTTTCCCCTGTTTGAATCCTGAAAGCAATTTATGACAAACTATGTCAGAATCACAGTTATAGACAAAATCATCAAAATTATTATACATCTCTTCTTTAAGCTTATCCGTACCTATGATATTACCGTTAAATGATATGGCAAGTTTTATTTTATCTGTAGTACATGTGATTGGTTGTGTTCCTTGTATTATAGATAAATCATCACTTTTTCCCGAAGTTGCATACCTAATGTTTCCAATACCTATAGAACCTGGGAGTCTTTCAAGCCACTCGTTAGTCGCTTCTGTTTTAATTTTTGGTACAAGATCTAAAGCTTTATGAATGAAAAACTCGCCCTGATTATAAGTTAAAAAACCATGTGACTGATGTCCTCTGTGATTCTGAGCCCGTAGTCCCCAATAAATATATGGAAAACTTGGCTGCTTATTGAAGTTTTTTACACCAAATATGCCGCAACCTATGTCTAGTCCCTCTAAAGTTGTATAACTATATACCAGTTAAAAGGGGTTTATCAGCTTTTAGTACAAATTTGGCCAAAATGATGTTTGATGCTTAACACGATTTAATGGGCGCTCACATTCCCCTTATAGCAACTTGACTTTAAATTCATAAATAACCATCGTGTGAAAAATAGTTTGTAATGTCCTCTTTTGTTATACTGGTAAGTGCAGTCAACAAAGCTTTCTCCAAAGCTTCACTTGTTCGCGCCTTCAACTTACGCAATACTGACTTCATTTTCGACCAAGCCAACTCTATAGGATTAAAATCAGGCGAATACTTTGGCAAAAACAAAACCACAGCGCCTTTATCAAAAATTGACTGCAACACACCCTTAGCTGTATGCACCGACGAATTATCCATAACCACAACATCACCAAACTTCAAAGTCGGCACAAGATAATTCTGCAAATAAACCTCAAAACCCTCCTTGTTTAACGTACCCTTAAACGTCAAAGTCGCATCAAACCCATCTCTGCCAAGGGTTGAAATTATTGACGTACGCTCAAAACGGGCATCAGGAACATAATCATACACCCTCGAAGAACGCTCACCCCAACCATAAAGCGGAGTCATTGCAGTGTTTATGCTGCTTTCATCTAGAAATCTAAGTTTGGCGGTGTCTAACTTTTTTTGTGTTTCTCTCCATGTGTTTCTTGCTTTGATAACGTCTTCTCGTTGTTGGTTGTTTGGGCGGAGTGTCTTTTTTTATATGTTAATCCTGTTTTTTTGAGGTGTTTTGAGAGTCCAGATTCAGTGACATTTAAGCCAAGTGTTGTGATTAGTTCGTTTAGGGTTATGTCGGGTGTTTTTTTGATGGCTTTGCGTATTTTGGTGTCTTGTGTGACTGTTATTTTGTGGTTGTTTCCTTTGTAGGGTTTGGGTTGAATTGAGCCTGTTTTTTTGTGGAGCGCTAATTGGTAGACTGTGCTGCTTCCTATCATTAGCCATTTGGCAATGTTTTTTTCAGTCTCGCCATTGGTTTTATGCTTGACTATTTTTTCTCTATCCTCTACAGGTATAGGCCTCATTTTCATCACCTATACTATACAGCATATTATGTATTTAAAGTCAAGTTGCTATAACACTAAGTGGTAAGGATATATCTGCATCTGTTAACGAGTCTAAACAATCCTTTTAGGATATAGATATCATTGTGTTCTTAAAATTGTTGTTTACTAACAATTTATGTTCAAAGTTTTGCAATGCTATTTATAGTTTGATACATCTATTAGCGTTTCACACAAGGGCTATGACATGTTGGACACCACTCAAGCAAAAGAAATGCTCTGTATTCTCAGACAAACAGTAACTGTGCCCAGTCTTGTTAAAGCTAAAAGCAAACCCTTCGAAACACTTATAGTGACAATTCTTTCCCAAAACACCGCAGATAAAAACACTAACATCGCTTTCACACGCTTAAAACAATGTTTCCCAATCACCCCAAAAGCCCTCACAGAAGCTAATCCTGCGCTGATTGAAAACTGCATCAAGCCTGCAGGTCTCTACAGAGGTAAAACTTGTGCAATTCAAACCGCTTCAAAAATAATCCATGAAAAATATGACGGTTCAATGGATACTATTTTGGCTTTACCCTTTGAAGAAGCAAGGAAAACTCTTACAGATATGCCAGGGGTCGGACCAAAAACAGCTGATGTGGTGTTACTCTTCTCTGCTCAGAAACCTACAATACCTGTTGATACACATGTTAATCGTATTTCCAAACGTTTGGGCATTGCACCAAAAATAGGTGGCTATGAAACAGTTCGTCTAAGTCTGCAAAAATTATTTGAAGAAAATGATTATTTGCTTGCGCATCAACTTTTTATCGGCCATGGTAGACAATTTTGTAAGGCACAAACGCCTCTTTGTAATAGTTGTCCTATTATTAATTACTGTGAAACTAAGGGAGTGTTTTAAATGGTTACTCTTCCTCAGCAGATACTGAACTATTTTCCATACCCTGAAGTACGTATACATCAAGACCAATTCATACACACCATCTATACTGCTGTAGCTGCAAAACGATCCGTGTTAATTGAGGGCAGTAATGGCTTAGGAAAGACCATATCAGCCCTCTCGGCATGTTTACCTGTTGCAGTTGAGAAAGACCTCAAAATTTTATACGTTGCCCGAACCCATCGTCAACATGAACGTGTAATTGATGAGTTACGTATGATTTACAAAAAACATCCAATTAGTGGTATATCCATTAAGGGACGTAATGAAATGTGTCTTAACGCATTTGCTGCCAATGGTGCTTTTGACTCAAAGTCCCTCATGGAAATGTGTGACCTTCTAAAAGCCAAAGGCCGTTGTCCATATTATAGGAATGTAGAGTTACAAACGTATGATTATCTGCAGTTGGTTAAACAATTGGCTGTGAAACCCTATACGGCAACTGAAATTCAACATATCTGCAAAAAGAAAGAACTCTGTCCATATGAACTTGTTAAAGCATCCCTTCAAGATACAAAAGTCGTAGCATTAAGTTACCTCTATGCTTTTGACCCGATGATTCGAACAGCTTTTTTAAAACACATAAACACTGACCTCTCAAAAGTTATCCTTGTAGTTGATGAAGCGCACAATCTGCCAGAGACAGCTGTTGACATTTCTAGTAGCAGTTTGTCTCTTTTTGTTCTACGGCAAGCAGAAACTGAAGCTAACCATTATGGTAGCAAAGACGTTGAACAATTTATTCACTTTTTCCGTGAAGAAATAGAAAAATTATTAGAAACTGTTAATCGTGAAGAGATAATTAACCCTGACCAAATAATTGACATAATTAAAAAATGTGGTATATCTAAACCTCGCAGTTTTTTTGAACACATACATGAAGTCGGTGCTGGAATTAGACGTAGTCTGCTCGCAGAAGGTAAGAACCCTCGTAGTTACGTAAATTCCTTGTCTGATTTTTTGCTACATTGGATTGAAACCTGCGATGACAGCTCATACATCAATGTTGCCAGCCATTATTATAATGAAAAAAACCAGAAAACTGCTAAACTAGAAATAGTTGCCCTAGATCCTTCAAAAATAACTGAACCCGTTTTCTCTGCAACATACGCTAACGTTGTCATGTCAGGTACTCTACAACCCCTTGATGCATATCTAAAAATAACTAAACTTTCCAAAAACGCTGCCCAATTCATAGCCCCTTCACCTTTTCCAAAAGAACATATTTTCTCAGCAGTTTGTTATGGCGTTACCACAGCTATGGAAAAACGAACCCCTCTGATGTATAAAACTATAATCAAACGTATAGTTGAGGTAGTAGAAAATACCCCAAAAAACACAGGAATCTTTGTTGCCTCTTTTGATGTTATGAACTCTCTACTCAATGAAGGTTTAGCCTTAGTCTTAGACAGACCGCTCTATAGAGAAGAAAGAGGCATGACCTCTAAGCAAAATGAAAAACTCGTCTCCGATTTTAAATCATGCGGAAACAAAATGGGTGCTGTATTTCTCGGTGCTTTGGGTGGCAGAACTTCAGAGGGTGTTGATTTTCCTGGAGATCAAATGAATTCTGTTTTAGTTGTAGGAGTACCTTATGCTGAACCAACTCCTCGTGTAAAAGCTCAGATTGATTATTACGAAAACTGTTTTCCCCGATTTGGACGAGAATACGGTTATGTGTTGCCTGCTATGAAAAAAGCTTCTCAAGCGGCAGGTCGACCCGTACGTACTCTTGATGACCGGGGGGCAATTATCTTTTTAGATTCACGATATGCAACAGGTTACTGCCGAAACTTCTTGCCCTCTTGGGTAAATAATGGAATGAAAATGCTACCTGACCAAGATGGAGTTTTAGCAAAAGAAGTAAAAGCCTTCTTTAGCTTACAAAGGTAACTCTTTAAGCTCAGGGTCAAGTTTAATTCTGCCAATTATAATACTGGCGGGTTTAACACAAACAGGTGTTAACACTTTCATTACTCGTCGAACACGATTATATTCTAGCATAATACCAATTCCCAGAAAACGATTTTTTACATCTAACAACCCTACAAGAATTCCCTTCTCTTTACCTGGCTCTTTTGGCAGAATATTTTTTTCCCGAATTTCCATATAACTAGAAAATAGTGACCGCACTTTAGCTTCCTTTAGATACTTTGCATAATTTAATTCTCGCAATCTCACACGTTTTTCAGAAACACGTTCATTAACCGCCACAGATGATTCAATGCAACGCGTAGGAGCAGTATTTACGATGGAAAATAACGGTTTAAGTTCTTCTTGATTTTGAATGCCAATTATTAAATCAGGTTCAAGATGTTTAATAAGCTGCATTTTATGCTCAACTGCATTTTCTCCTTCTATCCAACCGTCAATATTGATTATAACATAATCTGCTTCAGCTTTATGCATAATTTCCTTATGCATCGCAGTTAAGCCTTCAATGGTTCTATTTGGCGCCTGAACTGGTGATGTAACGCCAACAAAGAAAGCGTTAACCATTTTTAACTCGTAAAGTTCAGTAACTTTTTTAACCGCGTATCCATAAGCAACCGTGCAAGGGGGACCAATATCTGACTGATCTATATCACTGTCTAGAACTGCAACCTTATTTTTCCTGTCAACAAGCTTGTTAACTAAGTATGTGCTGAAACTACTTTTTCCTGAATCAACTTTTCCCATAATCATGATAACTACTGGCTTGTTTTGTATATCTACAATTGCTTGAAATGCCTCATTCCATGATGTGGGAATTGTCGATGTTTCTGTTTCTTGTACCGTAGCATTTACTCCCAACGAAATCTGAAATTCTGCCTCTTCTAAAACAAGAAAAGGCTGTCTCTTCCCTTCACGTACAATAGTCTGCTGGTTTTCTTTTATCGTATACCCAAAGACATCTGCTTTGCCTGAAAGCATTTTCACAGATGCCGAACCATTTACTAGTAAAGTTTTCCCTGTTTCAATTGTTTTTTTCATTTTTATTCTACTCTTTTCTATGATAAATGCAGCCCACTCTTTTTGATATGCTAGCTGCTGACGTTATATGCCTTAAGCATCTGCTGCGTTTACTTAACGGCAAATTTGTCCCCCGTTCGTTAACTACTTCCAAGACAATTTTGGACGGTAACGTGTTATTCAACGCTTCAATTAATTCCTTGTAAATTGGAACCCCGTTTCCAATTTTAATTCTAACGTTTGTAACTGATAAGTTAACGTTTTTTAATATACTTTTAATTTTATTACCTGTTTCTAATATACTCAAACAGTTTGCATTATCTACTACTTTACCGTCCGCTATTACTGCTAATCCCATTACCTCGCCTGGATCAACACCTATGACCATTTTCTCGTAATGATCTTTTCCCTGCAAACTAATTGTAACTTGACTTATTAGCCTGTCTAATTCATTCTCAGATGTAAATGTTAAAACTTTGCCGAAATTTATTTTACTTTTCTCTTCAAAGGTTGTTATTACTACTTTAACTTCTGTAGGTATAACATTACCAGGTATTAAACTGAAAAATGGTATATCATTTTCTTTAAGCATGTTTACGATATGAAAATACGCTTTTCCCTGTACTGTGGCAACCGCGACTTTTATTCTCATCCCATTTAACCTGATAATAATTTTTAAACACAAAACACATTATTACCCACAAGTTAATAATCTTGATGTGCATTTCCGTGGTTGTCATAAAAAAAATTCCAACAGGTATAAACGGCCTTGACGCAAATTTAGATGGAGGTATAAGTTCTGAAACAATTACCCTAATCTATGGTGAACCTGAAACCGGAAAAAGCACCCTTACAACACAATGCGCTTTCAACTGTGCTTTAATGGGTCTAAAAACCTTATACATCGACTGCGACAACACATTCTCACCTAAAAGACTCGCACAAATAGCAACCGAAAAATTTGACACTATAGCCGACAAAATTTTACTCATAAAACCCTTAGACTTCAAAGAACAAACTACCGTAATAGACCACATAGGTGATTATGTAACACACAACTTTGGTTTAATTATCATAGATACCATAAATTCACTTTACGGAGCCAAATTTGCCGAAGCCCCAAATAAAACCAAAGCCTTCAGTGTAAACAGAGAATTAAACAGACAAATGGCTATTTTAGCACAAACAGCAAAAATCCAGAAAATTCCAATAATAATAAACAGCCAAGTTCGAAGCATGTTTAGCGACCAATCAGGCAACGTTAAACCCGCTGCAAATCGCGTATTAACCTTCTGGGCTGATAACATAATATCTCTTAAGCCAACTGAAACAAAATTAATCAAAGCGACAATAGAGAAAAAACACGCAAAAACAGTACATATTACCTGTTATGTACAAATAGGTGAAAGAGGTATATCTGCAACTGAACTGTATGAATAGGTAGTCTGGTTAAAGCCATGCATATGACTCTATTAAGTATTCAAGCTCTGGCATCTCTTGTAAACCCCACCTCTTACTATACTATGGTAATATTTGCCGCTTTGTTATTCATTTTTCCAGCGTATTGTGCAAACGCCACACCAGTGCTTGCAGGTGGAGGAACTAAAATCGACTTTGGCAAAAACTTTATTGACGGTAAACGCTTATTTGGTGATAACAAAACTTTTAGAGGGTTCTTTTTTGGATGGGTTATTGGTTTAAGTGTTGGTTTAATTATACGTTATTTTTTCATTCCCTTTCCTCTTCTTTTCATAGTACTCATCCCTCTTGGAGCACTTTTAGGTGACTTAGTAGCGGCTTTTCTTAAAAGAAGGTTAAATATCGTTCCAGGTGGTATGCTTCCCATTATTGATCAAGTTGACTTTGTTATCGGTGCCGTTGTGTTTTCCCTTCCGTTTTCTTTACCTCTGCCTCTTGGCATTCAATTCTGGGAAGTTGTAGTAGTTGCATTGTTGATTACTCCTCCTATTCACTTGTTTACCAACTTTTGCGCTTACAAACTTAAACTTAAAAAACACCCCTGGTAAGCCCTACCGCCTATGGCTTATAGCCATCCAGATTCCTTGAAACTTGGGCATTAACTATAAGCTTATATTTATTCCTCAAATTCAACTTAACGACAAAATACCCACGTTTTTTCATAACGCTATCATGTGCCTAATTAGACGTGACTCTGCTATTGGTTATACTACAAAAACCATTAACTGCACGTATTTTGTGATTAGTGTATAATTTAGAGTTTAAAAAAATTACACACAACATATCCTAAAAATCTGGTAGTGTGCTATCATAGAATAGTTTTTTACGGGTCAGTTGTTTTATGGACTGTCCATGAATTTAATCGCGATTTTTCTCTACAAAATTTGAAAAACCTGTTAATCACCTCTGAATTAACACGTATTTGATACTGCATTGAATTAACTATTCTAAATTGGCACACTACCAAAAATCTGGGAATTTAGACAGTTACCCCTTAGAATTATGATAATATAGCAAAAGGACAAATGAAAAAAAGAAATCGAGATTTTATTGTTGTATTCCAATTGCTTTGATGCTAATTGCACTCTCAAGGAATATGTATGATAATACGACAAGGCTTATGCCAACGGCCAGTAGCATATATGCTTGCCTTGGTTTGCTAGCGTTTTTAGTGCTTTGATATATTGTTAGTAAACCTGCAAAGCCCATGAGATATAGCATTACTGATACTACACTGTCTGCAATAAATTGCTCACTAATACTTGGATATAAGAAGTATAATTTATTATTAATAACTGCAGAAGTCATCATGTTTTCAGTTGTTATGGCAAATAACCCGCCTCCCAGTAGAAATAACACGTAACCCATCATAATGGCTGTTATAATTAGTGCGGATGGATGTGTTGTTACAATTCTTTTAAACCATTTATTAAATGAAAATGACATCGACGATTGAGTTGCTGTTAGTGCTGGTTTCTGCTTTATTTGCTTCTTATTTTTCTTTGACATTTCTACTCCCATCCTCAATTAGATGCTTTATTACTTCTTTAGCCCATTCTCCAGTTAATGAATTTTTCGAAATTTTAACTAAATAATCTATCCAAGAAACCTCTAAGGCCTTATTCCAAACCTCAAATTTTTCACAAATGTTTTGATAAGCCTTTAAATGTAAACTGCAATAATTCTTTTCTTTGATGGGTCTGCTACAAATTTTACAGTACATCATTTTTCTCCTCCTTATTTGAACAGTTAGGGTTAAGGCATAAATTCCATGGCTGTTTTGAGTTAATTAAAACTTTAATAATTGGGTATCCGCACGTTTTACAGGATGTTGTTAAAGGTTTAATTGTTCCTGTTTGTGGTAATGGAAAAGAAGTGTTGCAGTGTCCTTCAAAAAAGTTGGTACATCCTACAAAACGCTTGCCTGTTTTTTTAGAGCGGATGATATCCAGTTTTCCTGTTTGACATTTTGGACAGTTTCCTATCGTTTGTTTATTATTAAGACGTGTTTGTTTAATTTTTTGCCCAAGTTGTGATCCGATTTCTGACTGTTTTTGTTTAAGTGACAGTGTGATGGTTTTTAAATTCTCAACAGCGTCCTTAAGCACATTTTGTTTAGTTTCTTGTTTTAATCGGATTTGCTCCATTTTTTTTTCAAGTTTTCTTGTCATATCCGAGGAAACCATGCTTGGACAATACTTCCTCAATACTTCCGTTACTTCAAAACCTAAATCTGTGATAACTATGTTTTGATTGCCTTCTAAATATTTACGATCATGCAATGTTTGAATTATCGATGCACGGGTTGCTTTAGTGCCTATTTCTTCTTTTTCCATTTTTTTAAGAAGACTACGTGGATTATATCTTGGAGGTGGTTTGGTGAACTCGTCTTTTAGGATTATCTTATTTACTGCAATTTTTTGTCCCTCAAAAACCAAAGGTAATAAAACATCCTCAAAGCGTACATATGGCTTGTAATATTCTATCCAACCTTCTTTTAATGTACGATATCCCGTCATAAAAAACATGTTCTGATTAATATCTACTGCAACTTTGATACTCTGTTTAAGTGCGGGTTCACCAAAAACAGCAAAAAACCGTTTAACAATTAGATCATAAATGTTTCTTTCAGCAATATCTATGTTTTTTTCAGGCAGATTGCCTGTTGGGTAAATAGCCGGATGCGCTGGATCAAACTTTGTCCCTTCATTAGGATTTAATGTAGGCTGAGTTAAAAGTTTCTGTGCTAACCTCTGATACAGAGTTGACCTGCCAAGATTTCTAAGTATAGTTTTGTAGTCTATGCTTGAGGGTAATTTTTGGCTGCTTGTTCTTGGATAAGAAATTAACGCGTTAATGTAGAGGTGCTGGGCAATTTTAGTTGTGCGTACAGGCGTATATTTGAAAAGTTTGTACGCTTCACTTTGGAGGGTTCCTAAATCAAATGGTGTTGGCGATTTTTGTTGGAATTCTTTTACATTAATTTTAACAATTTGCCCCTCTTTAGCTTTACAGGATGTGATAATTATCTTTGCATCTGATTTATTTTCAACAATTTTTTCGTATTCTAAATTAAACATCTGGTTGTCTATGCTTATTTTTGCTGTTATGCTCCAAAACGGTGTTGGAACAAAAATTCGAATATTCTTCTCTCGTGTCTCTATATACTTCAAAGTTGGACCCTGTACCCGACCTGTGCTCAATGTAGCATACAAACCGCCATTGTTTTTAACTGCTAAAGTCAATGCGCGGGAAAGATTTATACCATATAACCAATCCACCTCATGCCTTGCTAAACCTGCCTCAATAAGTGGAAAATCAAGTTGTGGCAATAGCTTAGCAAATGCTTCTCTAAGCTCTTCTCGAGTAAGAGTAGAATACTTCATACGTTTAGCCGTTTTTTCTTTGCCGTTACAGGCATATTTTAGAACACAGTAACCTATTATACTGCCCTCAATATCATAATCACAGGCATCAACAAATTCTTCTGCGTTTTCTGATAGTTTTGATAACTCTTTTAACCATATACGATTTTTTAAGTTACCTCTCTTTACCATCCATTGTGGTAGCCATTGATAATCAAAAACTGGATAATCCCATTTGGTTTTTTTTGTACTTACAACAGTGTATAGATGACCCAAAGCTGGAGCTACAATTATATCTTTATCCCCGTTTTTTGCTATAAAAAACGGTACCCCATTACTGTTTTCCTGTACAGCTCTGCCATTATCATTTAACGCCTCAGCTATACGGTTTGCAGCATCGGGTTTTTCAGAGATAATTAACGTATATTTCTTCAAACGTTACTAAACCACACTTAATTATCTGAAAAGAGCTTCTATCACAATAAGCTTTACCCTATCCAAGTCTGTTAAACTCTCTGAAACGGTTTTAGTAATTAATAAATATCTCTATCAAGATTTCTTCTTGATTCAAATGCTACAATGTGTTATTTGTCATGAATGTTGTTATGTCCTATATGAGGGAACTGAACTCATTTCTCTTGGCGAAATTATTTGCCGATATGCTGGCACTTGTCCAAGGTGCGGCAAAAAATTATCTCTTTTACCCTTAAATGTTGAAATAACCCCTGTAAACAAGTGAGAGGTCATGGTAGTGTCCATAACAAATACGCTCTCTTCTTCAAATGTTGCTCCTATACTTGAGACTCACTGGGAGATGGCTGCAAAAACACGCATGGGTAAATACTTAACCAATGTGGAAAGAGCCTTTATCGAAAGCGCGGTTGATTTTTCTAAAACTGAACTTGTTCTTGATGTAGGTGCTGAGTCTGGCAGGATATCTCTTATGGCATTAAACACTAAAACTAATGTAGTAAGCATAGATATCAATAGTGTTTCACTTAAACGTCTTAAACAACGGACGCAACAAGCATACATTATAGCAGCTGATGCACGAAAGTTGCCATTTATCAGTGAAGTTTTTGATGCCACTTTTATGATTGAAGTATTAGACTATATCCCTGAACTTAACGTTGCCTTAAATGAGTGCAGTCGAACATTAAAGCCTCACTCGTCTTGCATTCTTTCTTTTGGCAACAAATCAAGTTTTAAAGCAAAATTAAAAGGTTTAAAGGGACAGTCCTATTTACACTCACATAAATGTGTTATGCAGACCTTGCCTAAAGTGAGTTTTAAACTACAAGCACAAATAGGCTATAGCTGGTTGCCTTTTGGGCGCATTTCTCAGAATAAGTTAGTATCTATTTTTGCATGGCTGGAGCGCATCTTTGGTTTAAGAAGACTGCATAAATATAGCCCCTGGGTTATGTTCCATGTGGTTAAACAGTTAAATAAACGATAATGTATGACTGTTTTTGGAAAAGCCATAAATAAACCACTATGTGATATACTCAAAATAAACTCATTAGAGATGGCTATACGTGAGGGGAAATTAATGTCTAAAGATCAAGTTAGCAATGGTCTAAAATCTTTCATGAAACCTTTCAAGGTTAATCGTTCCTCTATTCTTGTAATTTCAGCAATAATTCTAATACTCTTTATAGCATTCACTGTACGCATCCAACCGATGCGTTGGGAAATACCCACGGGTCAAATTCATCTAAACGAGTATGACCCCTACTATCAATACAGTATCACTAACTATATGGTTAAAAATGGCATATTCTCACCATACACCAATAATTGGGTTAATACTCAACATTGGTATCCTAATGGTCTTGATATGTCCTACTCTCTTCCAGCCTTACCTGCAACTGCTGCTGTATTATATCAAGCAGTCAGCTTTTTAGGCGTAAATGTTGACTTAATGACGTTTTGCTCATTGTTAGCTGTAGTTATGGGAACTTTTGCTTGTTTAGTGCTTTATTTTGTTGGAAAAGATTTGGGAGGTAGGGCCGTAGGTTTATTTGCCGCCCTCTTCTTAGCTTTAGCACCCTCTTTTGTGCAAAGAAGTTCTCTTGGTTTCTTCGATACAGAACTTCCAGGTATTCTTGGGTTACTACTATTTACGCTAATGTTTCTAAGATCCATAGATCCTAAACGTTCTCTACGGCGTGGTTTAATTTATGCTGTTGGTGCTGCTTTAGCATTGGCTTATTTCATCTGTGGTTGGGGTGCAGCATATTACATTCTAAATTTGGCCGCCCTCTTTGTGTTTATACTTGTATTGTTAAAACGCTATGATCGACGTTTACTAATTAACTACAGTGTGACAATGGGCTTAGGTTTACTTATTGCAATACAATTTCCAATAATTGGATTCTCTTATCTAACGTCAGCTCCAATGCTTCCTGTCATAGGCGTATTCATTGTACTGCTTATCGCTGAATTTTTACGGCATAATGCTTTATCAGCAAAAAACAAACGGTTCATAACTGTAGGCGCCCTCACTGCAATAATTGTCAGTATTATCCCCTTATGGTACTCTGGATACCTTGGGAGTATTGGAAGCAAGTTCCTCGCTACTATTTCACCCATTGTCCGTGCAGGTACACCCTTAATTGCATCCGTAGCCGAACATAGAGTTACTGCCTGGGGTAATCTTTACACTGAACTTGGTATATGCATATTATTTTTCCTTGCAGGTCTATACTTCACATTGAAAAAACCCACTAACAGTAACATATTCCTCTTACTCTTCGGCGCAACTGGTATCTACTTTGGTGCCTCAATGGTGCGTTTACTAGTAATTTTTGCGCCCGCATTTGCTTTATTGATGGGTATGGGTATAATTAATCTTCTAAAACCCTTCATAACTCTACTTAAGGAAACTCCAGACATTACTGTAAAAGCAAAACGAAAGTTAGCTCATGTTAACAAACAATATAGCATCATTGGAATACTGTTGGTCTTTACCCTACTTATGACACAATTTGCAATTGCTCCCTCACCAGGTTACTTCTCATCAACACGTAACGAAAAATATGCCCCACGTGCATATGTTAGTGGTTATATGCCCACGTCCCTTCTCGCTGCAGGTCTTCCTATAATTCCATCAGAGCCAATGCCTCAATGGTTAGACATGTTCCGCTACACTAACAATAATTTACGGGCAACTGATGTGGTTGTTGCATGGTGGGACTACGGTTACTGGTTAAGTGTTCTGGGTGATGTTACTACCCTTGCAGACAACGCTACAGTTGATGAAGAACAAATACAAAATCTCGGCTTCATATATATGAGCACAGAAGAGAAGGCATTGGAAATGATTTCTAAAAAATATGGACAACAAAATGTAAAATACATACTAGTATTCACGGCCGTATTTGTTTATCCTAATGAAGACTTTTCTGAATATTATGCAGTACCCTATGGTTTTGGTGATGAAGGTAAATGGATGTGGATGGCAAGAATCTCTGGAGGAGCAAAAAACCGTCTGACAAACGAAGGGTTCATGGTTCCAGGTAATACTTGGACAAATGAAACAGCCTTTGGAAAAAGTAATGACTATGGTGGATGGGACTGGAATGCTCAGGGTATGGACTCTGTGATCTACAAGTTATTGAGCACTACTGAACATGTGTTCACCAATAATAATGGCCACATCACCGCAACCAGCATGGACGTAGAGTTGCTATACTTTAAACCAGAATTCATTTCAGGTGCAGATGTCTCAACTTTAAATCCATACGGCGATCTAATTCCTTTGGTTGGTCTATACAAAATTGACTGGGCTGCATATAATGCAGCTCGCCGATAATTTTTTTGGTATTTATGGGTGATATTAAGGCGTGTTCCCAAAGGTTCCCGATCAGCATAAAAATGGCAAACCTTTAATTCCAAACGGTTTAGGTGTACTCTACGTTTTATTTGTAGTTGTCTATCTTTTTTTGCTCTATTTTCTTGGTATTGGTTCTGTATCCATTGGCATTTCTGCGCCTTTAACTCTTGCTGTCTGTATCCTTTTTGGTGGATTCATGGGTTTGCTCGATGACTGGATGGATCTAAAATGGCGTTATAAAGCCTTCATGCCTCTAATTGCAGTATTACCACTGATTTACTTTGCAATGGATATGAATGCTCGTACATCCCTCACTCTTCCCTTCATAGGGTTTATAGATTTCGGTGTTTGGTATTTCTATCTAATAATTCCCTTAATTGTAATGATTGTAACTAACACCGTTAATATGCTTGGCGGGTTTAATGGCCTTGAATCTATTTGCCCTGCAATAGTGCTTTTAGGTCTAATGAGCATTTCAGCATTAACCTCTCCCTATTATTTGCTGATGATTGGACCTATACTTTTCTGGCTGATACTTGCTGCTTTGAACCTTAGAGGAAAAATATTTGTAGGTAACTCTGGCAGTTTTGCCATAGGCATAACCATTGCCTCCTTTGCAGTTATCGCCGATGTAAAACTCAGTTTAATAATCTCCATAATACCCTATATCTTCAATTCCTCCCTAATTCTATTAACAGTTTTCTTTACACACAAAAAAGCTCTAATAACTTTCAAAGACAATAAACTTGAATCCGATCATAAACGAAGTCTAGTAACAACCCTAACTTATCACCGACCCTTAACTGAACGCAAAATAGTTCTAATAGTTTCAGCAATAGTTGCAGCATTTACATTGCTTGCAGTTATATACTCCTTTATTTCTATTCTTGGTTAAGCAAGAAACTGTGCAAGTTTTGTTAAACCAATAATTTCCTCAAAGTTTAATCCCAACGCATCTAACACCTGATCAAATGTTGACTGCAAATATGCAATATACTTATCCGTATCAATCTCATTTTTATAAGTTAACTCGACAGGTTTTACCCTCTCCTTATTGCTGTTTACCTTCACAAAACTAATAAGATCCCCTGCTCGTAGCTCTTTTCCGCTCTTTTGCAAAATAAATGCCGCCTTTACATGTTGAGGCGTAGTTTTAGTATACCTGCTAAGATCATCACCTAAAACAACATGAAACGCAAGCTCAGTATTATCGCTCCATTCACGCCGTTTTAGACGCATATATCTGTCTTTAACAATACCTGCGATGTCTTTTTTTGCAGCTTCAAATTCTGATGGCGTTTTGACTTTTGCAAGACGTTCTTTCATTTGGTTAAACGCATCTTTAATAAAAACTGGGATATGCTTCTTCTTACCAGTTAAACCTTTAACGTCAACAGTGCCATTCTCTAAAACTCCTAAATAATTCTTTTTGCGAGCACTAAAAACTGCATACCTGTAAACTTTATCAACATCAATATTCATATTCAAATGCTGCTCTGTCCATTGAGACACTTCTTCAATTTGTTCTTTAGATGGATTTTTTAGAAATAAACTGTCAGTGTCACCGTAGAGCACTTTTACACCCGATGCTTCCGCATGTTCAAGGATTTGTGTGATGCTATAACGTCCAACGGCAGCGGTTGCCTCTGCAACTGGTGGGCAGTAAAGATCAAAACTGTCTGCACCAAAAACGCCATAGCTAGCATTTAAAATAACTTTAAGTGCTCCCTGTACAGTGTTATACCAGCTTCGCAATTCGGGAGGTAACATTTTATCTTTAGCACGGTTCTTATACCATCTTACCCGTAAATCTCTAAGTGAGCCAATTAGTAAGCTTTCAAGGGCTCTTTTTTGGGTACAAGCCCAATGTTGTGTGTCTGGTATCATTCTTTTTTTGCATTCAGGATGGTTGCAGTCTATTGATTGATACCCCAAATTCCAGACTTTGATGATTGACGGATACAGACTGGGAAAGTCCATGACGGCAACATTGAAATGCACTCCTGGTGTAGGTTCGACAACAATGGCTCCTTTGTATTTTTTTCCTTTAATTACTGCTGTTGTGCTGGTTTTTCCTTTTTTGGTTAAAATGTCTTCAGCGTTTGGAATTAAAAGTCCTCGTTTACGATGCTCGCGGTGCATAAAGTTGCGTATCCATCGACTTACTCCTTGGCGGCTAACGTCTTCCATGGGCATGCTGCTGATGCGTGTGAGTACCAGTATTAGTTTCATAGCAGAGTCGTCTTCAAAACTTGTCAGCTTATATGTGATCTCTGAGTCGCGTAGACAGTATTGGGCCAGTTCGCTATAAGTGAGGTTGCCAAATGTTTTATCTAAGTGTATTTTTTCTATCCCTAAAAGGGCTACGCCAACATCGCCTAGGCTTACGTCTTTGTATCGATTGTTAAATGCGTAGCCTTGAATTGAACGGTTAAAGAAGAATTTGTAGAGATCTATATGGATGCCATATTTTATTAAACATACCCGTTTTCCCACTTCAATTGGGATGTCTTTTTTTAGAAATCCCAGATTTAAAGCTCGGTGAACCATATAGCGAAGATCAAAATCGTCACCGTTAAAGGTTAAAATGAATGGAAAATCGTTTAAAACTTTGAAAACTTGTCGTAATAAATACTCTTCAGTTTCACAAAATTCCACCTCTATACCTGCTGTGTATACCTGATTTTTCTCGCTTGCTCTATCACATCGTTTAAGAACAAAAACTTTCTTATCACCTTCCGAGCTATAAACTGAACATGCGATTACTGGGCAAGCCCCTTCTCGTGCATCTGGCACACGATTAGCCAAGGGTGAATAAACCTCAATATCAATAGCCGCCCTGCGGAATTTAGGTGCCGGATACTCAAGGAGCTTAGACCACATCTCAACAAACTCTTGCTCCTCAGGTGTTTCATCCCTGAAGATTTCGTGAATTTTTTTCAGTGTCTGTTCCGCTTCATGGTCTGACGCCTCTTCTAAAACGCCCTTCTTTATTTGATAGATCATTCCCGGTAAGAGTTCGCGATCATAAATGTATGATTGATAATATTTAATTTTGGACTCCCAAATTTTAGTGTCACTGTCATGCATTTGACAGCCACAGACTTTGGGATGGTCTTCTGGAATTATATCTCTTATTGTACCACTTGGTTTGCCACCAATTGCTAAGGGGTCTTTAGCGATGATTTTTGTTACTTGAATATTCTGATTAGCTAAGGGGTCAAATTTCTGTTCAGTTACACAACTATCATAACCCTGATGTTTAATAATTCGGTCAAATTGTAACACTTTCTCTTCTGGCAAATTAGTTAGACAGTACGGTTTATGTCCCGTGTTATCTTGCCAAAAATATAGTTCCCCTGACTCTGGCTCATAGAGCTTTATAACAGCTTTTCTTTGGCGACCATCATAAGCTGCCGAGACAAAGTAAGACGGTGAGAGATCAAGGGGCGCTGTTGGTGGTAAGACTCGTGGGAGCCTTTCTTTTTTAACTAAAGATTGAACGGTTTTTTCTTCAACTGGAACGGTTTGTGTTGTCTGTGGTTCTAACGCATTTTCAGCTTGCGCTACTTTAGCTGGTTGAGGCTTTGATGATTTACTGCTTTCTTTTGTAAAGAATGAGTCTAATGTTCTATTCTGCGCCATTCCCTCTCGTTCCTTAGCCTTCTATTGCATTAACAGACTAAAATCTTTCCTACCCAACTGTGTTATCTCATAACACTTCAACCCAAAATGTAAACTAACCAAATTTGTCTCTCTCACTCCGCTTTTCCACATAAATCTCATAAAGCAAGTTTTCATAGAAGTGCAATGAAAAACCCCTT
>Ga0209737_10001146_pt1 | contig 19539 bp, 22 predicted proteins | sample TergutCu122P3_FD_187284 | JGI IMG/M metagenome (GOLD analysis project Ga0209737, IMG submission 187284) | Cubitermes ugandensis P3 segment gut microbial communities from Kakamega Forest, Kenya - Cu122 P3 (SPAdes) (version 2) | ecosystem: Host-associated > Arthropoda: Insects > Digestive system...
AACTAATTCGGTCAACTTTTCTACCTGATTTTGCAAAGAGACATTCTGTTCACTCAATTCCTGTACGGCTTTTACCAATGGCACGACAAATTCAGCATACCGCAAACCGTACAAGTCATTTGCGTTTTGGGCTGCATCCACGCCGCTGAAGTCATATCCGATGCTTTGCGCCGCTTTCTCTACGTCCTGAGCAATAAAACCGGTATATACTATCTTTTCTTTCGCTTCTTTCGCTTTTTTATCTATGAGTGCAAGAGCCGGGTCGAAATCGATTTCATCTATTAGAGGCATGTTTGCCCTCTGGATGTTATCTGCCGCATCCAAATCCATCGTGTAGGTAACCGGTTGCAGTTTCCTGATAAATTCAAGACCGGGAACATTCGGTTGGATATTTTTCTTTATCCGGTTGTCAGAAAAGGTGGTCCAACCCACACTTCCCCCAATAGTACTCACACTATTGTTCCCAAGAGCTACCATATTGCTTGCACCAACATAACATTGGTATCCAATGACTGTTGAATTGGTAATATTGGTGTTACTAAAATATGTACCAACACCAAGAGCGGTATTGTTAGAGCCATTGTAATTCGTATTACCAAGCGCATTATGTCCAACCGCCACATTATTACTGCCTAAGTTAAAATACAGTGCATTTGTTCCAACTGCTGTATTGTTATTTCCGGTTGAATTATTAGAACCCGCTCTTCTACCGACTCCCACATTACCACTTCCAGATGAATTTGAATTAAGCGATTCATAGCCAATGGCCGTATTGGCGCCACCTATCGTGATGGAATTTGCTGCAGCATAACCAACTGCAGTGTTATCACTACCGGTTGTGTTTAGACGGAGTGCAAAGTAGCCAAAAGCCGAATTAGCAACGCCAGTAGTATTGTTGGAAAGTGCACTTGTGCCATAGGCCGTGTTATAAGGCCATTGCGAAAATACGCTTACAGTTAGAAGTAAGCCTGCAAAAATAAATAATACTTTTTTCATAATTATTTTTTTTAAAATTGTTTATACAGCAACAAAAATACAAAGTATTAAATTGACGAAAAAACGATTTGGTCAAGTTAAATTTTTTAATTTTGCATTATTTGCGATTTTGCGATGATTTGATTTGGCTGTGTCAATAATATTTGTTATTTTTGCGAAATCATTCAATGGAAACGTGTTTTTTACTGATACTGTACGAATAAATATTTTATAAATATGAAAAAAAGCGTAATAAAATTTAATAAACAAGTTGAATTTTTCAAGTTTCTAAAAAACTATATACCAAAGAAAGGAAGTGCTTTGGTACATGTAATTTCCGACATATTGGAGATAAGTGAAGATTCTGTTTACCGCAGGATGAGTGGGAAATCTCCGTTAGAGTTTGGAGAAGCTGCTACCTTATGCGAAAAATTCAACGTTTCATTTGATTTAAATAGTGAAGCATCTAATAACCAGATTAAAGGCTTATATACGCCATTGGATGTAAAAAATGATCAGAGCCTGATGACATACACGAATAGCTTGGTAAGCAGTTTGGGAAAAATCAGAAAAAATCAGAAAAATGAAATATTGCTTTCTGCTTCCTGTATTCCGATTTTTTGTTTGGGTAATTTTGAGGATTTGATCTTGTTTAATTTTTTCTCATGGAATAAGAATGTTTATGGCGCATCAGGCGGGTACGCCGAGTTTTTAAAGACTACGGATACTAAAAAAATATTGAAGGCCTATCACAATATCTCTGACCTGTACCTGCAAACTTCTTCCACCGAAATTTGGTCATCCAATACAGTAGATTCATTTTTAAATTTGTTGCACTTCCATTATAAAACAGGGGCTTTTAAAGACAATTTGTTTCCGATGCATCTTTGTCAACAATTACTATGCCTATTGGAACAGATTCGACTTTGGACAGAAAAAGGAGAAAAAAATCCAAAGGATACAACATTTAAGCTCTTTATAAGGGAAGCCGGTATTGAAAATACATTTGCCCTATTCAAAGGTGTTGATGAAACAATATGTATAGTAAAACTATTCTCAGTCAACAATATAACTATTTATGATCACCAATTTTGCTCCGAAATGGAAAGTTGGCTACGAAATTTAATGCAACAGGCTACCTTAATCAGCGAGGGATCAGCAGTTGAAAAATATAAGTTTTTTCTCAATCAAACAAAAAAAATAACCGACTATATGATAGCCACTTTCAATAACCATCAGGTGTAAGGTAGAATACAGTTTTCCGAACTGAGACCAACTTGAAGCCGCTAGCCAGGTTTGCAGATTGAGTCTTGCCTATATTTTCTACATCCCCCCTTGCGGTCTTTTTTGCTACAAGAAGTCTCGCCAACATTTTCCAGAAAATCCCCTTTAAAATAATGAAGAAATTGCTTGAAATTTTTAAGGCACAAAGTATATTATTAGATGTCAGATATTCAACGGTTTTTCGGAAAACTATCTGATTATCCAAAGTTTAGCATTTACCTGAGTAGGGAAAATGGTCGGAAAACAGTTAATTATTGTTTTTCTTCTTTTACCTCTTTCCTGTCTAACTCTAACAGAATTTTCGCAACCGCCGTTGATACTTTATGGTTGATGTCTTGAAACGGTCTTATCAGAACAAGTACCCAACCTAAAATTATCAATAGCAGTATAACTATAAAGAACAAAACGATTGAAACAAATATTTCAAATGTAAAAAAATTGAACTCAAATACTTTATCAATGCTAAAGAAGAGCAATAACAGCATCGCTATTGACCATGCTACCCATACTATGCCTACCGGCTTCATTCTGTTAAATCTATCCATGATGTTTATATTAAGTTTGTTATCCTCTATCTTTCAATAAAATCAGGCTTAAATCGTCCTCTCCTTACTGTGGTAGTCGGGTTTAGACAAAATAAGCCTGTATTTCCTCTTCACTTTGTCCGACTACCACTCCGGAACATTATTTCCGCAAATATAAAAAGAATTATTGAAATAACCAAACAAAAGTGAAAAAATATTTAATTTTGTAAAAATTAAAGAAATGAAGCAGTTTTTATTGATTCTGTTATGGTTCGTTTTTAACCCTTCCGACACTTTAACCGGCAGGGTAGTCAGGGTTATAGATGGCGACACAATTATTATACTTCTTAATGGCAATATACAGGAAAGAATACGTCTTGCGGATATTGACGCACCGGAAACAGGGCAGGAGTATAGCGAACAGTCACGGCTTTATCTTTCCGAAATGGTTGCCGGAAAAGCAGTACAAATAGAATATGAGGAACGAGATATTTACGGTCGGATTCTTGGGACAATATTTGTAGATGGCAAAAACGTTAATGAGGAAATGGTACATGCAGGTCTTGCTTGGGAATATAAATACAACAAAAACGCAAAAATTAGAGAATTACAAAAGGAAGCACAAAGCAGGGGCATTAATATTTGGAGTTCAAAGAATCCAATAGACCCATACGATTACAGAAGAATAAAGAAATAAGTCAATCAGCCTTACATCATATTCGTTTCTGTGATGAACACTCCAAGTGCCTGAATTATTTCCGAATCGTGTTCATCGGGATAAGGTCGTATGTTTACAATCCATTTTCGTATTTTAGCATTGATATACTCATCTCGGAGAAATGCACGTGTGTTTATCTCTGTTCGTGAAAGGAACGCTTTCAATTCATTTCGCGCAATTTCGGATGTGCGCAATTTATTCATTCCTGACAAGATTTTAATTGCTTCAACACGTAAAGTGTTTATCGCTTTTTTGATAGCCACAATCTCGTCCTTTGTCGGAACAGTGCCTTTTCTCGCAATACAGATAAACCTATGTTCATCTGCACCGAGCAATCTACCAAGCGCGGCAACATTTATTTTTCCATAGCCGCGCCCAAAGACACGTCTAATATCACGTATTGCCTGTTCATCGCGCTCGCCTTCGGCTAATACGCCTTCTGTTTTACCCTTTATAGCAAATCCTTCGCTGAAATACCTGTCCGGTATTGCGCCACGTGTGCGCCATACCATTATAGTCTTTTTTTTAAGACCAAATTTTGCGACAATTTCAGCCGCTTTGTTTTCATCGAATTGCATATTTAATTAAATAAATATCAGGATATTCCAAGGTGGTACGATTAAGTTGCAAAAACAACTTTTAAAATGAATTCGATAATTTCAATTCCAAGATGGTGCGATTAGGATGCAAAGATACGTTTTTTTTAAAAAGGCAGGTAATCAAACCGACTTTATTTTTTTGGTATCAAAATTTGGATGCGGATGTGGCAGCCTATTTGAAAAATGGTATCATTTTGCAAGCAACTATCCGGCTGATGCCGCCGGAACTGCAAACAAAATGGTATCAAAAGAATTTAAAGTAATACATTTGTCCGTAGCATTTTTCAACCAATCCCATGAATTATCCGCAATGCGGTTTCAGTTTTTTTCCGCCATTGGCGGTCATTCATTTTTTCGTCAAGGATTTTTTGAAGTTTGTTTATTTCTTCCGGTGTATCATTTTCATACAGTTCATCACAACCTGCACCTGCACCTATTAAATGCCCGAAGTATTTACTCAATATTTTCGCCGGATATTTGGACTTTTTGATGTATTTATTCGGATTCAGTAAAATTCCACACCGTATATTTCCGTTTGGACTGCGTACAATAGCAGGACACGCGCCTGACACTGTATCCCCAAGATTCTTAACCAATCCGATAACGTAAGCGCCATTCATGCAAACCTGTGCATTACAGCATGTTCCACATCCGTTACAAGGCTCTCCAATGTTCTGTTTTTTCATTATTGTCAAATTCAGTTATTATTAATATCAATTTCAAGCAAGTCGTTTAGCGCAAATTTGAAATTCTTAATTTTCGAGTTCAGTTCATCAATTCTTGCCTGCAACTTTTTATTTTTTTCTTTTTCAATTCTTAACTCATTCATCAAAGGCTCAAACCGTCGAATTATGTAACGGATTATTTTTGAATCCGTTTTTTCCCTGCCAATCACTTTTAGAATATCTAACGCTCTTTGCTCGTCAGTGTCCAACCTGATTGTAAATACCCTGATGCTCATATTCAATTATTTTAAATGTAATTTTTATCGTTACAAAGGTACAAATAATAATTGAATTTTCCAAACAAAATGGTATCAAAATTGCATACATGCCGGGACTGAAAACGCTAATTTTGGTATCATTTTTCGGCTGCAGATGCGACTTCCGGATTGAAAAATGGTGTCATTTTGCAAGCAACAATCCCGGCTGATGCCGCCGCAATTGAAGTGCATGTTAGATTTTTAATTTGATATGATTTTTTTGAAAACTTAATTCAACATTCGCTTTACCGCCGCCGTATTTCTTTTCGATGGATGCTTTGATTTCAGCAAGCCTGATTTCTGCGGCTTCGAGTTTTTCTTTATTTGGAAATGTATATTCAACCGACTGATAGGCAGCAATTTTCTTTTGCTGTTCATCGGCTCTTGTTGTAAACTGCGGTATAAGTTCTGATTCTATGCGATTTAACGCATTTACAGGATAATTGCCTGCAATTTCAGAAGTTCGCGCCACGTTACCCCTGTTGTATTGATATTTCAAGTCACCCTGAACAAAAAGTTTGTTTTGGTATGTTTCTTCCAAACTGCCAGAAATTGTAATCCGTTCCGCAATCATCAAAAGTTGAAAATCGCCAAAATTCCCGATTTGTTGGTAATTCATTGTATCTCTGTTTGGTCTGTCAAGTACCCTGTTCAGTGCATCCCCGAAATTTTTTGCATCCATAAACCGCTCATTTCCGACATAAACCCCTGAAATTGGAAACCCTTTATTATTTTTGGGGATTGCCTTGTATGTTTCCATATCCTTTTTAAAACTTTCCAAGCAGTTATTAGTCTTTTTTAATTCTTTGATTGAATCTTTGATTCTCAAGTCCCTATCCCGACCATTGTTAAGATAAACCTTTTCTTCCGTCTTATACTGCATTATTTCGCGTTCTATCTTTGCTTTTTCAAGCAGTTCCGTATTTCCCGACAAAACTGCAATGTAATCTGCATAACTTAATCCGTTGTTTTCATCCATTCCCCCCTCGTCAAGCGAACGGACACTTATGCTATTGTCCTTAATTTGCGAAATAAAATGCGCCTTGTTTTGTACAAGATTAAATTGGTAGGTATCAAGTGTTTCTTTGGTAGCGTAAATAAGAACGTCCACTTTATTGTCTGCATACAATCTTGCAACCCTGTTTCCTGTTCGGATGCCCCTTCCGTTGCGTTGTTCAAAATCTTTTGGAGTCCAAGGGATATTCACATGATGAATTGCAACACACCGTTCCTGTGCATTTACGCCTGTGCCTAATTTTTCAGTGCTGCCTATCAGGATGCGCACATTTCCCTCATTCATCTCATTAAACAGTTTTTGGCGCTGTTTATCGGTCTTAAAGTCTTGAATAAATTTAATTTCGTTTTCGGGGATTCCCTTTTCTATCAGTTTTTCTTTTATATCGCCGTAAACGCTGAACGTATCTTTCCCCTTATAAGTTCCTATATCGCTGAATATAAACTGTGTTCCTTTGTAGGGATTGTATTTTGTGTAATATTCGTATGCTTTCTCGGCAACTGCCTGTGTCCGGTTGCTTGATTCCGCCGAATATCGGTTTGCATCAATAAGTCTCAAATCAATGGCAGCCTTTCGAGCAGTATTGGTAGCAATCAGCATAATGGCTTGTTGTTCATTTGCGGAAAGTTTATCACGAAAGATAAATTCGCCGTCACCTGTTTTTGCAAAATCTTTAAGTCTGTTGTACATATCCATTTGTTCCTCTGTTTGTTCGAGGGCAACAAGAATTTCGTTTTTTTCAGGTCGCAAAAGTCCAATTTCGTCTGCCGTTTTAAAGTCAGTTATTTCGCTGTAAAATAAAGCCAGTTCAGGGACTTTCACAAATTCTCGAAACCGTTCTTTCAGATGCAACTCATTGGTTACGTTAAATTCAATTTCTTTTGTTTTTTTTGTAAAGACGGAAGCCCACGCATCGAAGGACACAATAGATTGTTGCGCCAGTGCTTTCGGGCGTAAATAATCAAAAAGTGCGTACATTTCCGTCAGAGAATTTACGATAGTAGTTCCTGAAACGAATGTTGCGCCCAAATCTCTATTGTTACGTTGCTGAATGGTTCGGATAGCCACTTTCATATTGTGTGACCTTTCCGAGCCTTTTGTGTTTCCAATTCCGGCAACTCTTGTATGTTTCGTTTTGATAGAAATGTTTTTAAATTTATGGCATTCATCGCAAAAGATATGGTCTATCCCCATGCTTCTAAAGTCAACCACATTATCGCGTTTTTCGTTTATTTTGAATGTAAGTGCCTTTATTTGCGCTGTGCGGTTTTGTTTGGCTTTTTCCAATTCCTTTTCAGCGCGTTTAAACGAATAATCACCATCCTTCAGGGCATGTAAAGTTTCCTCAATCTTATGAAGTTCTTCGATTAAAATTTGTTGTTCAACTTCGGGCGATTGCGGTATAGTCTTAAACTGTTCGTGCGTCATAATGATGCAGTCCCAATTATTGTTTTGAATATTTGTCAAGAACGTTTCGCGTTCCTTCGGGCTAAATTCTTTTTCACCGGCATAAAGCAATTTGGCATCAGGGTACATTTTCTGAAATGTTTCGCCAATTTCCATCGTGTTTGCCTTCATTCCAACGATAAGCGGTTTATTCACAATTCCAAGTCTTTTCATTTCGTAGGCACTAATGCACATGATAGCCGTTTTACCCCCGCCAACGGTATGGTCTATAATCCCCCCGCCCATACTTTTTATGCGCAAAATGGCATCTTTTTGAGATTTATACAACTTGTTGTAGTTCATCAGCGACAAATCAAGTTCGGGAAACGTTTGAAAAGAACCATCAAAAGCAGGGCGCACAAAACAGTTAAATTTACGGTTGTAAATATTTTCAATCTCAAATTTATTATCGGCAGGAAGGGAATTCATCCATCTTTTCCATTCTACTTGAATACTTAAAATCGCCGCATTCATTTTCTCGATTCCTTCCGTATCGGCTACAGTTTTTGCATCACTTCCATAACCCACTTTTTTTGTCATTTCGGGAATTGTATCTAACATGGCAAAGCGCAATACATCTTCATAACTATAATAACGGTTTGCCGTCATCACAGAATATTTTTGATGCGCATAATGGCTATGATAGGCATCAATATCGAAACTGTCTATGATTCCATTATAGGTAACATTGGTTGAAACGTTAAAAAGATTTGTTGCAAATGCAGAATAATAGGTTTGTGGAATCCACCGTTCCCCCAAATTCAGTCCAATTTCGTGAAACGGAATTTTTGCCGGAATGACATTTTTAAGTGCATTAACGGAATCATACAATTCTAAATCCGCTATGTTTTCTGAAAATATTTTTACCGCCTTCTCGTATTTTTCTACAACGTTGCCGGAAAGGAAAATATCAGCCGTCTCGTATTTCATCGTTTCAGGATTCTTGAATATTTGTCCTCTCAGTTCTTCGATGATTTGGATTTCCGTCATCTTTGTAAGTGATTGCAGATAATCCATATTTACCGCATTGAATTTGTTGCGAGAAAAACTCAAAGCCTCCTGTGGCGTATAGATTTCCTTTTCCCTTCCGAATGCAACCGGCTCAAAAAATATATCCGCCCTGCTTATTTTCCCATCGCGATTTATTTCAAGGCCTCGTAATTCGGTAAAAGAAGGCTCATTAAACAGGCGTTCAGAAACATCGTTTATTGTTAAAGGTCTTTGTAATACAGCCTTTGAATAAGGAGTATTGATAAACGTATCATAGGCGCGGTTAAGTTCAGCACGAAGAAATTTGTTTTCCTTTAAATTTGCGTTCTCATAATTTTTCAGGCTAAAATAGGTGTCCCGCAATGAAACGTAATCCCTGATAAGTTGTCTTACGTTTTCGTTTTTTTCCTCGAAATAATTTGCGGTATTGTCCCCATTTGAAATACCAATATCGTTTCCGCTTAACTGAAAACTTCCAATCAAGTCAAATGCTTTATTTTCAAAATAAAACGTTTTCTGTTGTTCTTCTTCTACTTTGTTTACTGTAAAATCCGATATAGAATCAAACAGTGATAATTGAACAGGCTTATTTGTTTTTGATTGAACGGACTGATTAAAATTATAATAAAGCCTTCTGTTGAAATTGTTTTTTATGTCATTTCCAACTGTTTTCAAAATATCTGATGCAATTCCGGGAACACCTTTGTCATGCAGGTATCGAATATCCGGTTGTCCGTACATGTTCGTATCAACCCGGCTGCTTGTCGCCATAACCCTGTCATTGCCGTCTGCATATAGAGAGTTGATAAAAATATTCTCGCCAACACGATTGTTCTTGATAAAATTTTGCTCGAAAGAGGAAAGATGGGAATATACAGTTCGGCTGTTGTCTTTTTGAAGCAGGATAAGGTCTGATTGCGCCATTGTGCTATCAAACGTATTTTCAGGCAGTCGGACAGCCGATATAAGGTGTGCGCGGGATAAAATATGTTCACGAAAGCCTTCATGCTTGCCTGCATCCATTATACCTGTTGGCGCAATAAAAGCAAGCATCCCGCCATTCCGTAGCATATCCAACCCTTTTTCAAAGAAATACGTATGAACTGCGTTTGTAGATTGAATTAAATGATTGTCATTGCTATTGATATAGGAAGCATCAAAAACCTTAAAATCGCCGAACGGAATATTAGAGGCAACAAGGTTAAACGCATTGTTCATACGTGCCGGTACTTCTTCAAATCCTTTTGTTATAACTTTTTTATCGGGGTGCAAGGCTGCAAGTATTTTACCTGTTAGAAGGTCTTTTTCGACAAGTGTGTATTTTTCGCCTTTGATTGCTGTAAATGCGCCACTTCCCGCCGAAGGGTCTAACACGTTTCCAAACGTAATACGGTTATCAGCAAAAGCATTACCAATAGCGTATATAATATCATCGGGGGTATAGAACGAAGTTAATACGCTTGCCCTTAGCGATGAATAATAGGCGTTAAACTGATTCGGTGCGTTCTCTCTTAAAACGTTGTGCAAGCGATGCACAAGCGGAATAAGTGATTTTTCCGATTGCGAAAAGCGTTCAGGGTGGTTAGGGTCAAGCAATATACATTTTAAATCGCCAAACCCCGCGTATTGTTGCAATACCTGTCGCTGTTCCGGCGTTGCCGTTTCATTGCCAAGTTTGAGTACAACCTCGATTGCATCAATATTTGCTGTCAGTTTTTCTCGCAAAGATGCCATATCAGACCTAACTAAATGTTATACAAGTCTTCCGATATTCCTATAAATCCGGGGGCAAAGGTTATAAATTTGCCATTATCGTGAAGAATTTCGTCAATGACACCGTCACTGTCCCGGTAGAATAATCGCCTGTTTCCAAGTTTGTACATTTCAGACAAATACGACAGCACATTTTCAACATCATTCGTTACGGATTTACTGTGCGTCCCGCAATCATCAACAATGTAGATATAATCGTCCGTAATCCGGCGCACGCTATATTCTGCGTTAAAATTCGATTTCATTATATTCTATTTTTTTAATAATTCACTAATTACTACATTTTTTTCCTCATTTGCTTCCATATAATATATAATATATTTTATATAAAATAAATTATAAAATATCATTTCTGTTCTCAAACGCCACTCCATTTAACGAGTTTAATTGTTCGGAAAGTTTTTTTACTTTTTTTCGCTCATAATTCAGCAAAAAAGCAAGCACCATGACAGCAATCGAAAGTACGATTAAGTAGCCTGAAACCGAACGGGTGCTAATACCTGTAATCAACGAAAGTTTATTTATCAGCATTACGGATGAAGTTGTCATTAGAAGCATAATAAAGATAAAAGTAAACTGTAAAATTGATTTTTTGTTAGTTTTCATCGTTTTCGGGCTTTTGCCATGAGTAAATAAAATTTTTTCTGCCCTCTAAATGTTTCAGGTAGGGTACAAGTTCTTCAACAAGAAGGTGTTCTTTCGGGTCGCCTTCAATATCATCACCGTATTTCTCAAAAATTTCTCTTACTTCGGGATTCCGGTAAACTTCAACGGCTTCTTCTTTTTCCATTTCGTAGCCGTAGTTATCCACTCCTACCTCAATCAAGTAGGTTATGGGCGAAAAGTGCAATCCTGCATACAGGGCTTGTCTTGCTGCATGTTCGCACTCTAAAGGACTTAATCCTGCGTCGAATGCTTCACTGTCCGCTTTTTTTGCGTTTTCTGCCCTCATTACGATAAAATCAATCATATCTTGCCTGTCTTCCTGCATATAAGGATGATAGTCAAGAATATATCTCAAAAGTAATTGTTGAAAAGCATTTGAAGTTGTTAATTGTGCCATAATTATATGTTATTTAATTAATTAATAATTTTAAAGAATTTGCTAAATAAGATAGAGAAATAAATACGATACATATTAAAAGTAATACAACTAATAATTTGATTAATCGTTTGTCGCGATTATCCATACGGTATAATTGTAAAGGGACAATTGCTATAATAAAAAAACAAACCACCATTCCAAGATATTCCATATCAAAAAATTTAAAACGCCGTTCCGGCAGGATTATTAAATTCAAAAATTCGTTTTCGCTGCTTTTCTGTCTCAACCCTATCCCGAATAAAAGGGATAACGCTGTCATTATTTGTTATGCCCATCAGCACAACTTTTGGATTGCTCATGTCTCTTGACAGAATCACAATGTTCATGATTCCGAAAGCAACTTCAATGATATTTTGTTTTTTCTGATAATCATAAACCCGGTACAACTCCATATAGTTCGTTGTACGGTTAAATACGCCACGTTTTACAATAAGTTGTTCTGAATCTATGATATAAGATATACTCCGCAAAACCACGAAATTCCATGCAGAAACCATTGCCATTAACATAGTAACTATCCCTAAAAAATAACTGAAATACCATTCGAGCCTGAACAAAAAGGCTGAAAGGAACAAAAGGGAAATGATAAGAATCCACATGAGATTCGTAATTAGCCAATAGCGGAATGTTGGTTTAAGCGTAATCATTTTTTCAAATATTAAAGTTGTTCGTTATTCCCGACTACATTAGCATCGAAGTTTACAGAAACAATATACGGCGGATTATCGTGATGCCCATTTGCGGCAACGTAGTTACGATACTCTTTGTAATCGTGTATAGTTATCGTAGAATCAGTTATAAATACAACGACGTCATCCGGTATTGTATTAAAAACTCTTTTGATTTTTTTTGCTAATTTATTCGCATCTTTTTCATCCATCACAATATTTATATTTTTAGTTTAAAAATGTTTAATAATTCGGCTTGTAGATGTTCGGAATAAGGTCTCAAATTAATTTGTACCTTTCCGTCAGCATCCTGTTTTAACGAAACAGAGCCTACTTTTTCAATCGCAGTTCCATCTTCAGTATTCATACGAAATCTCATATCGCTTATTTCCTTGCCATTCATTAGTTTAGATTTTTGAACGACAGATAAATCACTCCATTTGATGCCAGCCTGTTTAAGCAAATTTTTGGGTATTTCGCTGTCAGACAATTTGATAGAATTATTTCCCGACAAAAAATTCAGCACGGTTTTAAGTTTTTCTTCGTCATACCCAAAAACATTACTTAATATATGAAATCGTGACAAATGGCTGATTGGCAATGATGTAAACTCTTTGTCAATCAAAGAAACATCAAAATAAGAATATTTTTTCCCTTCTTTTTCAACTAATTTCAAAAAATCATTCAAAGTTACAGGAGTATAGTGAAGTTTATCAAGCGAATAATTTTTGTCACCCGCATAAACATATCCATTCTCGGTAATATAATAAGTTGAATTTGTTCGTAAATCATTTGGTCTGCCCGCCGACTTTGCAATTATCCTATCATAAATATTCTTTGAAACCTTTTCAGGTTGAGTTCCGTCTTTTGTTGTCATTTCAAAAATATCCATCATCTACAATTTAAAAATTAACGCTTTCTTAATACCGCCGCCAATTTGTTGCCTGAACAATATATCTGCCGAATTTGCACCTGTACGAGAGAGTTTTAAATGCCCTTTTTCGTATATTTTCTTCCCTTTCTCATTGCGTGTAATTGTAATGGATGATGTTTCTTTTCCTCTTAGCAAGTCGTTTTTTTGCGTTTCGGACAAGTCACTCCATTTGATGCCTGCCTGTTTGAGTTTCTCTTTAGAAACTTCATCTTCGCTAAAAAGGTAGCCTTCCTTTTTATTTGCAAGGTGCGCTTTTTCGTTAAATTTCAAAACATCTTTGAGTTCTTTTTGAAGTTCATTGTCTTTAAATTTAAGCCATTTTTCAATCCTGCCTTGTAAATCACACAATCCTGCCCTGTATTCTTGATTATCGTTGTGATGAGATATGAAGAAGCCGGTATAATGCGGGGAAGCACCATTCGCCAAATGCAGATATGATTGTTTTATTAATCCACTCTCATTGACACCGATTGATTCAACATTTTTAAGTATGTCAGAATTAATCCCCCCCAAATCATTGAACATTTTTGGCGTAAAATAATCTTTTACGTTGCCGTTCATCCCATCATGAACAGGTATTTTACCTGTAAGGTTTTCATACAGGTCAGTCTTTCCTACAACATCAGAAATTGTTTTTTCCAAATCTTTCCCTAAAAGACACATTTCCTGTTTGCCGTCAAAAACAGATTTTACATTAACTAAATCCCCAAACTGCTTAAAGGTAAAATAGTCATGTTGCCTTTTTCTTGTTCCTGCTAATCCAAAAAATATTTTTGCAAAAGCATCAGATACATCGTGTTGTACCTTTGCAATATCGTCTGCACCGTCACTCATAGTAATATATATTTTATATTTTATATTTTATATTTTATATTTTATATTTTATTAATTATTTCTTTAAAAAAACAGGTTTTTTCTGTACGCTTTCACTGAATCGGTTATTCAGAGCCTCGTTCCAATCCTTACCAAAATTTGGTTTCAATGATTTAACATTGGTTTCAATTCCGCATTTAGTAAGAAAGTTTTTCAGATTAACCTTTTCAGATGGCAGTTGAAAAACGCGGTCATTAACCGTAAAATCAATATTGTCACCGTTTTTCCTTTTTATTAAAGTTTGTCCTTCAAACACACATGTAAGTTGAATATCAAACAAATGACCTGAAAGGTCTTTATCGTGGCACCCAAATACCTGTAATGCGTTTGGATAAGCGTTCAGGACATGCAAAAATTGGCTTACAGAAGGATTGCCGCCTGACGACACGAATACCGACTTTTCTTTTTCAAAAGTAACAGGTTTAAGGTCGTAGAAAGACATTGCATCAATAGCGCTCTCAAAGAAAAAAATCTTTGCAATCTGTAAATTTGTTGGCGAAAAGTCGGCTATCCATGTTGCATTTACTTTGTCGCCGCCTTCGGAAAAAGACTTGAAACCGCCATAGTTCCGAATTTCATACCCTTTTACGATGTTGTTTTCATCGGCAACGGTATAAGGAAAGGCAATATTTTTGAAACCTTTGTTTTCGACAATCCGGATAAAAGGAAGGAAGTCATTAACAGTTTCCTTGCTGATTTTTCTTTCATTAAAAAGGTAGTGAAGTAGCCGAATATCTGGGCTTTCAACATTATAATCGTCCTGATTGAAATATTTTGGTGCGGCTACTTCGTAACTAAGGTAATTTGAATTGTCGTAAGCAATTCCCGAAAAGGATGCTAAAATTTTATTGATGCTGTCCGTTTCATTCCGCCCTTGTTCCGAGAATCGGGTAAGATTATTTTTCACAAAATCAATTACGCTGCCATGTTCGAGCGAATTGCCCAAGTTCCAGTATAACTGCATCGAGGGATTGGTAGGGTTTTTAATCAGGATGGTATCACCTGAAGCATCCTGCAATACAGGACGCGCCTTTGTATATTTCCCTTTGACCGGTTTATACCCCAAGTGTTCTGCAACCTGAAGTATTGAAACCCTATCTCTGTAATCCCTGAATGTTGCCATATAACTACATTTTTATACCCATTCTTAATTGTTCACCAACAACCGGCTTACAGACCAAAGAAACGGAATTGTCTTCATTTCGTTTCAACGAAAGTTTTGCCTGAATATCTAAACCCTCTGCATTTTTTACGGTCAGTTCGCTCGTTTCCTTGCCTGAAAGAAGTCTGCATTTATTTACTTCCGAAAGTTCCGAAAATTTAACGCCCAATAATTTAAGTGCATCTTTGGGTAATTCGTCTTTGGAAAATTTAGTTTTTGGAGTAAGTTCATCGAAGGTACTGATGTTTAAATCATTTTCAGGCGAAAAAGGATGTAGCCCTTTTGGCGGCTTGCCGTTTGTTTGCAGTTGGAAGGTTTTGCCCGAATCGGTGTATTTGAAATTAAGTATTCCGCCTGCTGTCGCACCTGTAAACTGAACAGGCTTGTCGCTTCCAAACTGATATAATTGTCCTTTTTGTAATCCAAAAAATGTTTCTTCGGGTATCTGAACCGTTGGCTTTACCGCTTCAACCTTTGTAAAATCTTCCGCATGTTCTTTCTTGAATGATACATCAAGTTCTTCCTTCGGATTAATTACGTCCAAAATCATTGATGATGCTTTATTAACGTCAGTAAGTAACGTAAAAATAAAGTTAGGTTCACCTTTCAGTGCGTTAAGCCAATTTTTGAGGTATTGCGCATTATGTTCCTGCAATCCTGATGTAATTTGCAATGATAATGCAGTTAAAGCGGCTGTTAATTCAGCCACCAATTCTTCTTTTGCATAATTTGGGTCGCCAAAGTATTTTGAATGAATCCTGTCAAGCCGACTTTCCGCGCCGGTAGAATGAGCCATTTCGTGCAGCAAAGTAGAATAGAACTTTTCGCCGGATTCAAATTGAGATTTTAACGGATTAACGATATAGTCATCTATTGTCCTGTAAAAAGCCCTGTTACTTTCTTTCACATGAATGGGACATAACCAAGATTGTTCTTTGATAATATTATCAAGTTCGGGTGAAACCATCATTCCGCTTTCATCATTCAATTTATTTTGCGGAAATCGCGAAATAATTTTTGCATAAAGTTCGGGGTTATCTTTTTCAATAGAAGTTTGTGCAACGTTAAAGACCGTAAAATCTTTTAGCATGGCATGATACTTGTAATTTTTCCTTTCTTCGTCTGAAAGATTAAAATACTCGATTGGCTTTATAAATTCTGACGGATTTTCTCTGCTTTGGTAATTGGGCATGTACAAACATACAAGGAAACCTCTTGAGCCTTTTAAAACATGAGAACCTGCATCTTCCGCCTGTTTGTAGGTCAGAAATGCAGGATAAACATACCCCATTTTTTCAGTTTGAATTGACAGCATCAAATCATTAAAACCCCTGTAAGTACGTCCTGTTATCGCATTTCTCGGCAATCCAAGCGTATTAGTTATCCAAGGTTTTTTCCAGTCATCGCTAACCTGATTGATTTTTTCAATCATAAGATTAGCAAACTGTTCAAGTGATTTTGTTTTAAACTTTGTCATAATAAACAGGAATTGAATTTATTCCGTAACTATTCAGGTATGGGTAGCACACTTTCAGCGGAAACGTCCATTTCCATAACAGGGGACAAATACGGTTCAAGATTGGCCTCATGATTTTTATACCAATCTTCGGCAATTTCATTCGTTGGATTTTGAATGTTGTAAAGAATACAACTTTGCCTAAACATTTCAGCGGTTTCCTCATTGGCTGTTATAAACTGCAATGTATCTATTTCACCCGCTTGATGCAACTGAATAAGTTCATCGTAACTAATTTCTTTTAAATCTCTTTCTTCCATTTTGATAAAATATTAAATATATTATATATATTATTAAATATAATTTATTATTAATTAAATATAAAAATTACATTTTTAAATTGACTGCCACATGTTGGCTTTGAAAAAACTCCATGTATTCGGCACGATTCAAATCAGTTTTTATAAAACCGACAACGCCCGGATTGTGATAGTCAAAGTAAAATTTTTGTCTTTCGTCAAAGGCTGCACGTGCGGAATTTGCTAAATCAGAATGTTGAAGATTGTTACGCCCTAAAAACTTATCACGTTCAATGCGGTTTGGGAACAATTTTTCAAGTTCCCTGTTTACGTTTTCACCGGCATTGTATAAAATTTTCAATTTGGAAATATCATCTTTGAGTTCAATACCCTGTTTGTGGTTAAGTTCAATTCGCGCCGTCAGGTATTCACCTGTTTGGTTATTTATAAGCGTAATGGATTGACCGTTCACGAGCCTGTCTTTATCTTCCTGTTTCAAAGAAATTCCTCGAATTACGTCAGGAACGACATGTTCCATTTCCCTGCGCAATAATTCATTTGTCTCTTTATCTAATTGGCAAAGAAATAATTTGCCATTTAACTCCGTCACAACTGTTTCGCCCAATTTAAGTTTTTCCAACTGCTGTTGATTGAGATGAATATCGTTGTTTATTTCATTCTTTACCGGATAAATTTGCATGAACACAGTCTTATCATCTGCCCTGTCAAGCCCAATTTTCGCTTTTGAGCCGTCCGGTAATTCAACAAGTCCGGTATTAAATCCATCCATAAGACGTTGCTTTTCGTATTCATTCAAGTTAAATTGCTCAATATTGACTGTTTGAAGGTCTGTTTCGTTAAAATGAGTGCCAAAGTACCTGATTCGTGAAATTTCACCATCGAAAGAAAAACCTCTGTCATTAAGCAAGTCAATTCTTACTTTTCTAATTCCTTCAGAAGTTTGTATATCAACGCTTTTTCCATTTAATAATTTTTCGCGGTCTTTTTTACCAACATCAAACGGAAACCGTATATGAGCCGTTTTTGCTCGAATAATTTCGTTTGTATCTCTGTCCAATTGCAAAAGATGACGTTGGCCGTCAATGTTTTTATTGATAAGTTTTCCGGTATATAACTTAATAAGTTCGTTGTTGTCAAGGTCAAAGTCGTTCTGTATCTGTTTGCGCACAGGCACAATGGAAGCCTGAATTTTATCACCATTTTGTTGCAAGAGAAGTTTTCCATCAAAGATAATTCGTCTGCCATTTGTGTAAAAATCAAAACGCATAACGTCAGTTCGCTTTCCGGTAAAAAGCCTTTTCAGATTGTGCTTGTCAAGACTTAAAATTTTATCTTTTGTCATTCCTACCATTTCAAGGGTTGGGAAAGGAAGTTGGTTTAACGAAAAATTATCCATAAAGAATTTGTTTTTTATTAAAAATATTAATATCTTTGCTGCAAAATTAGTATTTTTTTTCATATTATGAACAAAATGCGGGAAATTATTTCAATATCGGTAGTTTTTTTAACAATTTGGTGGTGCAGTTTTTCGGTGTCGGCACAATTTAATACAGTGTTACCGAAGGAAAAAATCAAAGAAGAAATCGTTAATGAGATTATTGAGGCGCAAGCACAGGGAACGAAAGCGACAATAGAAAAAGCAAATATTCCCGAAGAAAGGCAGTACGTCATAGACGGAATGATGAAACGCCAAAATTTGGCACTGCCGATAGATGAAATTAAAGTAAATTCGTTGTTTGGTTATCGTTCAGACCCTTTTACCGGAAAGCGTACATTTCACAGGGGAATTGACCTTGATGCAGATTTTCACTACGTATATAGCATTATGCCCGGCAGGGTTGTAAGGTCGGGAAAAAACAGAACGCTTGGCGAATTTGTACAAGTGGAACATGGGGAATTTGTCACTACTTACGCACATTTATTTCAAAGGTTGGTTGCTGCAAAACAAACGGTAGAAGCCGGGCAGCGCATAGGAGTATCGGGCAGTTCCGGCAGGAGTACCGGCGAACATTTGCATTTTCAAATGAGCCACAATGGTAAAATTATTGACCCTTTGCCAATTTTAAACTACATAAGCCACGTTATGCAGGAAGCAAAGAGAGAAATTGAAAATGCGCTAAACAGTTTAAATATAAATAAATAATATAATGTATTAGAATTATATAAAATAAAAAATAGCAGAAAGCCGTTTCGTTAAAATTGAAAAATACAATTTTGAAGCAAATCACAACTTTAAACGGCTTTCTGCACGGCACAAAGGTAGCAAAATATTTTTTAAATTTATTAAATAACAACTAAAATTCAAAGAAGTATGAACACAATTATTTTTTCAGGCAAATTGCTTGCCGATGCAAGGGTGAACAAAGGGGAAAAAGGAAATTTTATTGCCTTTTCACTGTACGAAACAGGCAAGGGCAAAGATGCACCGAAGTTGGATGTGACACAAAATTTTAAGGGTGATGATGCGCCAAGCATCGTAGCGCACCTTAAAAAATTTACGACTGTTATCGTATCCGGTACGCCGTATGCAAAAATTGGAAAAGACATAAAAGGAAATTCAGTTCCTGTATTAGCAGCGTTTGCGGACAAGATAGATATTGTCGCATTCGCAAACGATACAGAAAAGGCAGAATAGTTGATTTTTATCAATTCATAATCGGGTTGGTATTTTCAATTTTTGGCAGATAAATGGCGGATATGGCGGTTATTTAGCGG
>Ga0209737_10001147_pt1 | contig 19534 bp, 8 predicted proteins | sample TergutCu122P3_FD_187284 | JGI IMG/M metagenome (GOLD analysis project Ga0209737, IMG submission 187284) | Cubitermes ugandensis P3 segment gut microbial communities from Kakamega Forest, Kenya - Cu122 P3 (SPAdes) (version 2) | ecosystem: Host-associated > Arthropoda: Insects > Digestive system >...
CGATTGCCGAAGGCGTCGTAGGTGATGACTTCTTTAATCGCTCCATCGTTGTCCACGGTTAACCGCGAGCTTCCCTGCCCGTCTTGCAGCACAAACGTCGTTTCGGTTCCGGTCGTTTGCGCGATGAGATCACCGACACCATCCGGGGTCATGATGTAAACGGTGTCGGGCGACCATGCGCCGTTGTTGACGCGCACCCAGCTTTGCACCATTTCGCTGTACGGCCTCGCGGGGTCGATCAGGTATTGGTGCTCCGTCCTTGTCGCGCCTTGCTGCGTGGTTTTGCCGATGCGTTTGCCTTCGGCGTCGAGACGGTAGGTTGTTGTGATTCCCTTGATCGGGTCGTTGATCCCGGTCAGTTTGTTGTCACTGTTCCACGTATAGGTAATCGTCCCCGCCGGGGTTTGTTTGGTGGTGAGGTTGCCGTTTTTGTCGTAGGTGTAGCTGGTGGTTTGTGTCCCCGTGGTTTCGCTGATCAACTGGTCGTTGACGTTGTAAACGTAGGTGGTCGCTACGCCGTTGACGGTTTTTCTGGTGCGGTTGCCGACGTTGTCGTACTGGTAGGCTGCCGTGGTGATGCGGATGCCTTCCTGTGTCCGCTCCTGCGTCAGTTTGCCGGTTTCGTCGTAGGTGTATTCGACCGTCCGGCTTTGTCCGTTGACGGTTTCGGTTGCCTTTGTCTTTCTGCCGTTTCGATCGAGCGTGTATTGGAAGCTGGCAAGCGTTGTGCCGTCGGCTTTTTTGTGGACGACGGCGGTGAGCTGGTTGGCTTCGTTGTAGCTGTATTCGCTGACGGTGCCGTTGGCTCTCGTGATTTTGGTACGATTGCCATTGGGGTCGTATTCGAACGCGGTTTCGCCGTTGTTCGGCGCAGTTATTTTTTCGACACGGTTGAGGGCGTCGTAAGCGTAGTTGATGGTGCGGTAGCCGCTGCTGCTGTGCCAGCCTCGCAGTTGGGTCTTGTTGCTGTTCCGATCCCATTGGTAGTACGCCCACGCGACAGGGTTGCTGATGCTGTTGGGCCGATTGAGGACGTCCGGGCTGTAGCCAGTGTTGCCATTGACGCTATCGGCGGCTTGGGTCAGGTAACCATAGCTGTTCCATGTGTTGGTCAGGGTGCGACCATCGGGTTTCCAGACTTTGGTGATGCGCCCCGCTTCGTCGTGTTCGAAGGTGGTGCTTCTTCCGTTGAAGTCGGTGTGACCGGTCAGGTTGCCCGAGGCGTCGTAGTTCCAGGTTTCGGTGTCGCCGTTGGGCAGGGTGCGGCTTGTCCTGCGTCCCGCTTCGTCGTAGCCGAAGGTGGTGGTTCTGCCTTCGGCATCGGTTTGGGCGAGAAGCTGGCCGATTTCGTTGTAGCGGTAGCCGGTGGGTTGGCTTTGGGCGTCGGTGACGGTTTCGAGCCGCCCGAGGCTGTCGTAGCCGTACCGGGTGGTATGGCTTTCGGCGTCGGTGTCGCTGGTCCTTCTTCCCGCAGCATCGTAGCCGTGTTGGAGGGTTGCGCCGGTCGGAAGTTTGGTTTCGGTGCGGCGGTTGTTGGCGTCGAAGACGTGTTGGGTTGGGCTGCCCCGTGCGTCGGTTTCTTCGGTCAGGTTGCCGACGGGGTCGTAGGTGTAGCTCGTGATGTTTCCAAGCGCGTCTTTGGCTTCGGTCTTTCTGCCGGAGAGGTCGTATTGGTATTCGGTGGCGTTGCCTCTGGGATCGGTCTCTTTGACGACTTGTCCCGCCGCATCGTAGGCGGTGTTGAACACGTTGCTGGCCGCGTCGGTGGTTCTTGTCGGACGGTTGAGTTCGTCGTAGGTGGTGTTGGTGCAGACGCTGGCGACGCAACTCTGGGTTTCGTTGCCGTTGTTGTCGTATGTCCAGGTGTCGATCTTGCCGTCAGGATGGGTGGTGCGGGTTTTTTCTCCGCGGGCGTTGTATTCGTGGCGGGTGATCCGTCCGAGCGGGTCGGTTTCGGTCTGGAACTGGTTCTGCGGGGTGTAGCTGTAGGCAGTGGTTCTCCCTTGCCCATCGGTTTCGGTCAGGACGTTGCCGTTGGCGTCGTAGGTGCGGCTGGTGGTAATGGTTCTGGTTTCGCCATCTCTGACGGTGACGGTTTTGCTCTGGCCGGTTTCGCGTCCCGCGGCGTCGTAGGTGAAGCTGGTGATGTTGCCTTGTGCGTCGGTTTCTCTGACTTTGTGGCGTTTGCCGCCGACGGTGTCGTAGCCGAAGGTGGTCTGGTTGCCCAATGGGTCTCTGAGGGAGAGGAGATCGCCCTGGCCGGTGTAGCCGATGTTGGTGGCGTTGCCTTCGGCGTCGGTGAGTTTGGTCAGGTCGCCTTGCGGGTTGTAGTCGCTTTTGGTTTTTCTGCCGAGGGGGTCTTCGATTTCGGTGACTTTGCCGGCGCTGTTGTAGGTGGTTTTTGTCTCGAAACCAGACGGGTCGGTTTCTTTGGTGATGTTTCCGTAGGCGTCGAATTCGCGCACGGTGGTGCGCCCCAGCGGGTCGGTGACGCTGGTTTCGTTGTCCTGGGCGTCGTAGGTGTAGCGGGTGACGCCGCCCAGCGCATCGGTCACTTCTTCGATGTTGCCGCGTTCGTCGTAGAGGTAAACGGTGGTTCTGCCGTTGCGGTCTCTCACTCTTTCGATGTTGTTCGCGGTGTCGTGGGTGATCTGGACTTGCCGCCCGAGGCCATCGGTCTGACGAATCACGCGACCGCTGCTGTCGTATTCGGTCTTGAGGAGCACGTTGCCGGACGGGTCGGTGTAGTCGGTCAGCAGGTGGGCTTGTCCAACAGCGGTCGCATAGACGTAGCTCGATGTCCCGCCGTTCGGGTCAACGCTGCCGATCAGGTCGCCGTTGGCGTCGTAGCGGTATTCGCGCACGAGGTTGCCGGGGGCGGTGATTTTTGTGATGCGCCGTTGGGCATCACGGGTGAATTGCAGCGCCCAGCCGCCGCTGTGGGTGATGCCGTTTTGGGTGAATGAAAGGGTGTTGCCGCTTCGATCGCGGATGCTCTGGATGCCGAAGTTTTTGTCGAGGGTGTATTCGATGCCGTCCTGGGTGGTCAGTTTGAAGCGCGAGGGGTCAACAGCTTCCATCGTGCCCATATCGAAGAGTTCGCCGTTGACGATCCGGGGTTCGTACACGTCCAGCGCTTCGAGTTTGGACGAGACGCCTGCTTTCGGGGTGAACGCGATGCTGACGGACGGGTTGGAGAAGTATTGCGCCCAACTGATGCACTCGGGGCTGGCGCGCATGGTGAATTGTTCGATCTGGCCGCCGGGCAGGCGCACCATCGCCACACGCGAACCCATCGGCTGGAAGCAGTATTGCTGGTTCAGGCCGCTGCCGATGATTCTCATTTCCCAATGGCGTCCCAGCACACCGTTGGTCTGGACGGTGATGTCCTGGTAGTCCACACTCCAGCCATAGCCGAAGTCGAGGCGGCTGTTGCGCCGCAGGGTGTCGTAGGTGCGGTTGACGGTGAGCGGCAGACCGAGCACGTCGAAGCTCATGTCCTCCAGCGTGATGCTGAATTGGCCGATCTTCTGCTGGCCGACGATGGCGACGGTGGTTCGGGCGCTGGATTGGTTGCCGGCAAGGTCGGTGACGATGAGGCCGATGTCGTAGAGACCGTTCTGCATGGTCTGCGGGTTGATCGTGCCGAGTTTGCCATTGGCCACCGCGGTGCTGCTGCGATGGAAGGCCACCCACTGGTCTTTGCCGGATTCGGAGAGGTAGAGAACGTATTCGGCGATTCCTGCGTCGTCGCTCGCGGTGCCGATGATGTCGGTAACGCCGGTGATTTCGTTGACGCTGATGTCGGTCGAGTCGCCCGGCGCCGTGATGATCGCGGTCGGCGGCGTGACGTCAACGCCGTCGGTGACGGAGAACCAGGATTCTTGCGTGAGCGAGACGCTCTTGCTGTCGCGCAGGGTGACTTGAACGGTGTATCTGCCAAGCGCCGTTCTTGAGACGACGGCCTGGTAGCCGGTGTAGGTCACGTTGACGTTGTTGACCCTGAAACTTGTGACGGTGTAGGGTGGCGTGCCTCCCGTCGGGAACGCCTGAATCGTGACATCTTCGCCGATGCCGACGACTTGCGGCGTGACTTGCAGGTTGAAGGTGAATGGATCAGCGCCTTCCGCCCGAACGTTGACGACGAAACTCTGATCGACCGACATCTGCCCGTCGGAGACGCGGACGGTGACGTTGAAGGTGCCGACACTGGTCGGCGTCCATTCGATCACGCCGGTGGACGAGATGGTCATGTTGGCCGGTCGGGTCGGCAACTGGTAGGTCAGGAAGTCGCCATCGGGGTCGCTGGCCTGCACTTCGTAACGGTACGGCGTGTTCACGGTGACGGTGGTCACCGGCACGCTGGTAATCACCGGCGGTCGGTTGGCGTCGATTTGCAGGGTGTAGCTTTGCGTCGCGTAAGCGCCGTGCGGGTCGCTCACTTTGACGGTGACGGGGTAGCTGCCCGTGATCGGGTTCGGCCAGTTCACCAAGCCTGTCGGCGAGATGGTCATGCCGACCGGCCCTTCGACGAGGCTGTAGGTCAGCGGGTCGTTGTCGGCATCGGTGGCGACCACGCTGTACTGGTACGGGACGCCGGGTCTGCCACGGAAAATCGGCTCGCTGGTGATGCGCGGTGGCCGGTTGTTCGCCATCTGGACATAGATGCTCCAGGTTTGCGTCGTGCTGCCGCCGCGCCCATCGGACACGGTGACCGCAACATCGTGGTAGCCGTTCTGGGCGGTGGTCGGCGTCCATTCGACGCGGTTGAGGTTGGTGGTGGAAAAAGCCATCCCGTCCGGCTTTACGGTGAGCGTGTAGGTCAGCGGGTCATTATCAGGATCGGTGGCGGTCACCTGATAGGTGTAGAGCGTGCCGGTGTAGGCGGTGGTCGTCGGCGTGCTGGTGATGCGCGGCGCGCGATTGCCGCTGCCCGCGACGCTGATGGTGTAACCCTGACGGGCAAAGCCGCCCTTGCCATCGGCGACTTCGATTTCAACGTCGATATCGCCGAGAGCGCCAGCGGGAATCGCCCATTCGACGCGGCTTGTCGTTGCGTTGACCAGGCTGATGGTCATGCCGGCAGGCGCGACGGTCAGCGTGAAGGTCATGGGATCGCTATCGGGATCGGTGGCCGTGACTTGGTAGGTGTACGAACCGCCGGCGGTTCCCACCGTGATCGGCGTTGAAGTGATGCGCGGCGGCCGATTTCCGGTGTTGCCCGCGCCAACGGCGATGGCGAATTTTTGTTGCACATAACCGCCACGACCGTCGGAGACTTCGATTTCGACATCGAAGACGCCTGTCGTACCGGCGGGAATCGGCCATTCGATTCTGCCGGTGGTGCTGATGGTCATGCCGACAGGTGCGTCGTTCAGCGTGTAGGTCAGCAGATCGCCGTCGGGATCGCTGGCGCTGATTTGATAGACGTAGGTGCTGCCCGCCGTTCCGGTCAGCGTCGGGTTCGAACTGATGGTCGGCGGGCGATTGCCGGCGCCGCCAACGCCAATGCTGTAACTCTGGCGAACATAAGCCCCCTTGTTGTCGGCAACTTCGATCTCGACATCGAAGACGCCCAACGCCCCCATCGGTATCGGCCATTCGACACGACCGGTGGCGCTGATGGTCATGTCGGCAGGCGCGACGTTCAGCGTGTAAGTGATGGGGTCGCCATCGGGGTCGCTGGCGCTGACTTGATAGGTATAAGTCGTTCCCGCCGTCCCCGTCATCGACGGCGTCGAGCTGATGGTCGGCGCACGGTTGACCGTTGCAGGGAAAACCTCCAGCGTCCAGGTCTGGGTCGCCCAACCGCCGCGCGGATCACGCGCTTCGATCTGGACATTGTGCAGACCGATGTCGGCAACCGTGGTCGCCCAGGTCAACACGTTGTTGTTGAGTTGCATTCCGGCAGGCCCGTCGAGCAAGCTCAACGTGACCGTTTCGCCATCGGGGTCGCTGGCAGAAATCGTGTAGCTGTAAGTCAATCCTGCCCGCACATTGGTTGTGGGTGTGCTGGTGATTTGCGGCGGCTTGTTGACCGACGAAGGGACGCGCACATCAAAAATCTGGGTGGCGATGCCGCCGCGCTGGTCGGAAACTTCAACCTCGACAGTGAAGACGCCTTCGGTGGTAAGGCCGGGAGTCCAAGTAATACGACCACTGGTCACCACGATGCTCATCCCCGCAGGGGCTTGTTTCAACGTCCAGAGCAGGGTGTCGCCATCAGCATCGGTCGCCGTGGCGGTGTAGTTGTACGTGCTGGGGAAAGCGACGTAAACCACCGGTGTGCCGGTAAAGACCGGGGCGCGGTTTGGCGTTGTCGTCACCTGAATCGTGTATCGCTGCTGGCCTGTGTTGCCGTCCGGGTCTTCCGCCTGAACGGTGACGTTGTAACTGCCGGTGGCCGTTGCCGTCCATTCGATCAGGCCGGTATCTTCATCAATCGTCATCCCCGCCGGAGCCTGCGGTAACGAATATTTCAATACCGGACTGTCTCCATCTACGGCATGCGACTGATAAACGTAGGGAACGCCAACGGTGGCGCGGATCACCGGATAGCTGACAAACTTCGGATAGCCCATCACCTGCAACACCAATTGCTGGCGGGTCTTGGCGCCGTGGATGTCGGAAACGACGATGGTCACCGGATAACGTCCGGCAATCGGTGAAGTCCAGGTCAAACGACCGCTTTCGGAAAGCGCCAAGCCATCCGCTTGCGAAGCGATCGCGTAAATCATTGCATCGCCATCGGGGTCGGTCGCCTGCAACTCATGGGAAAAGGAAACTTCAGCGGGAATCCGATCCGGCATCGGGTTGTTGATCACCGGCGGGCGGTTGCTGTCGGTCACGTCAATGGTGAACGCCTGATTGGCGACATTGCCGTTGCCATCGTTGACTTCAAGGTTGATACGGTATGGACCGGTCGCGGTCGGTTGCCAATCGAGTTTGCCAGTGGCTGGATCGACGGTCATGCCGATAGGCCCATAGAGCAGACTGAAGATTAAGGTATCGCCATCGGCATCACGCGCATCGGGGGTGTAGCTGTAAGGCGCGCGAATATCGCCGGTCGTGATAGGCTCGCTGACGAAATACGGCGGACGGTTGAGCGGATCGCCCGGCTCCCAGTCTTCGGGAGCAACACCGATGATTTCGCCGGACGAACACATTTCACGGCCATCGACATCGAGCGGGCGAACGTTATAAAAATAGACGACGCCGTTGCTAACAGTTTCGTCGAGCCAGGTCGCGTAGCGCGATTCGGTCACACCCAGCGGAACATACGGGCCTTCAATGCGGGTGGCGCGGTAAACGACGTATTTGGCCGCGCCGCTGTCCGGCCATGTCAACTGCACCATCCTCGGTTTGCCGCGCGCCTTGAGGCCGACCAGACAACTGCCTTGCGGCGGGATCGCCAGTGAACCAAACGCATCGACATAGACGTAGCCGGCGTGCCCACTAAGCGAGCAGTCTGCTGCCAACACCCGGACTTCGATTTCGTGACCGAGACTGCTGTCCGGTACCTCCATATCGACATCGATGAACGGCGTCGATCGCCAGAGGGAGTTTCTATACCTTGTCGAATAAAACACTCGCCCCGGCTGGTTCGAGTACGCAAAATCGTCGTAAAGCACGGCGCCGCTGGTCAAATCTTTCAGAAGCACATGGAAATACGGCTGCTGATGCGCCGCATGATTGGGATCTTCGAGCACGGCGGCGTAAGTGAAGCGCACGTGCAGCTTGCCTGTCACCGGATCGCGGTCAGCCTCGCTAATCGTCCCTTTCTGGCTGATGGCGTTGATATGCGCGGCGTTAACTTCATCGTTGATCTTGGCGCTGAAATTGCCTTCGCGCGGCAATTCCAGATGCGGCGCACGCGGGTCAAAAACGCGGTCAACGATGAACAGCAATCGCGTACCGCTGCCGCTGATACGGATGTTATCGCCGGTGAACGGCGGCGAACCGCTTAAACCGGGATTCGTCCCTCGCTGCTCATGCCAGTGGTCGAAGGTTCCCGTCTCGAAATTGCCGTTCTCAAAAACGGCTTTTGCTTCGTGTGAAAGCAGCGCAGAACTGAAGAAAGCCGCCAGCAATAGCGCTGGAAGGAGCGTTTTTCTCATCGGCTTGACGCACAGCGCCGCCAGCCCGGCCAGCGCCAGCGCGAGCAACGCCAACATGCCCAGCGAACTTGACGGAATGGGAAGCGGCGCGTTCAACGTCGTCACGCTGTTGATGCTGATGTTGACGCTGCTTGCGTTGTTGGCGCGGTTGGCGTCATTGACCAACGCCTGCGGGTCGATGGCGGCGGTGGCCGCATGGGCGCCCGCCGTTCTTGCCGTGCCGGTCACGTCGATGGTGATGGCTCCGCCCACTTGTAGATCGACAGTCAGCGCGATACTGTTGCCACTGCCTGTGGTGATACCGCAAGCAGTGTTGCCGGTGGCGCTGCTGCCGCTGCTGGTGACGGCGCATGTCCATGTGACGCCGTTAACGGCGTTGGGGATAGTCGCGGTCAAGGTGATGTTGTCGCCATCCTCACCGCTGAGGTTGGTCGCAACGATGCGATAGTTCACCGTATCGCCGACATCGACGGCCGGCGTGGTGGTGCTGATTTCGATGGCTAGATCGGCGTCAAAGGTGCGCGTGGCAGGGCTGACGATGATGCTGACGCTGCTGGTGTTGTTGGTCATGATCGGATCCATGGTGCTGCCCAGCGGCGCGATGGTCGCGGTGTTGGTGATGGTTCCCGTTGCGTTGGCGGTTCCGTTGACGGTGATGGCGATGGTTCCGGTGGTCGGAACGAGCGCGGTGAAGCTGATGGCGTTGCCGCTACCGCCGGTAGTACCGCAGGTGGCGCCACCTGTGCCGGAGCAATTCCATGCGCTGACGTTGATGGTGTTGGGAACGTTGTTGGTCAGGGTGACGCCCTCGCCATCGTCATCGCCGTTGTTGCCGATGGTGATTTTGTAAATCACGGTGTCGCCAACGTTGACGGTCGGCGTGTCAGTGATCAGGGTGACGTGGTAGTCGGATGAGGCGGGCGGCGGATTCGCGGTCATGCTTTTCTGGGCGTAAAGCTGAAAAACGATTTCGCTGCCATCATCGGCGTCGATCTGGCGCAGTCCGGCGGCGCCTGTGGCGGTCAGTGTTGCGGTGACGGTCAAGGTTTGATCGGGCTCGAGGGTTCCTATCGGCAGCGATAGCGCCATCGCGGCATCGTCGGGGCTGGCAGCACTCAGGCTGCTCAGGTTTTGCAGGTTGCCTTCGGAGGCGCGTGTCAGCAGATCGCCGGTAAGGTAGCCCGGTTCACCGATTTCCCATCGGTCGGCGGCGATGTGATCGGCGGGCGCTGACAGGGCGATGAGTTCGCCGTATTCGTTGAAGAAAGTGTTGATGGGGGCGGAGAGATCGGCGTCGAGGAAGCCGGTGACGCGCAGGTTGGTGAGGGCGGCTGCATTGGTGTTGCGAAATGTCCAGACCCAGGTGCGGTTCTGGTTCGCGTCAATGGTTTCGTTGAAGCTGACGGTCAAGCCCGCCGGAAGGTTGCTGACGGGAGACGCAGGAGGGGAAACCAAGCGCCGATCTTCAAAGACGTTGGCGCCATCGTAAATGAAGAGGCTGAGGCGTTCGATGGAATAGGAATGTGCGGGCAAGGCGGCACATACACCAACGATCCACGCTAAAGACAGCACGATTCCCTTGAGGAACGCGCGCACACGAAACGCTTTAAGTGTTTGTTTTATAAGGAAATTTTCGGGGGGGGGGGGGGGGGGGGGTGACATCGTCATGAGAAAGATGCCCCGCCGCAATCTGTGTTTCCGTAGAAACAAAGAGCTTGTTGATCCAATTTCCCTTGAACGCACGCATATCAATCCCCGTCAATACCAACGAAATGTGTTTCCATTCGGGGAGTGGTGCGGTTCTCTGCTTTCTTTCCAACTCCCTGAGCGGTACCTTGAAACAGAACAGCAACTGCAACGTAAAAACTGAAACGCAAAGCGCGACAACAAGATATGTCGTTATGCTTTAGCACGGCAGAATAGGGGGGTTTCCGGCTTTTGTCAAGATGCTAAGCCAGCGATTTTTCCAAGCTATTGAACCGGCAATTAAGGATTGACCGTTTTTCCCCTCTGTTCGTCTTAGGCAGAGCATTTGGGGGCAACCACTAATTGCCGGATGAATAGTGGAGCCCAAGAATCCGAGGACATCTACACGGGCTATCACCAGTTTAATGTGCGCACACCAGGGGCAAAAAGTACGGAGTCCACAAGATCAAAAGATCCGCCAAGAGCCACCCCAGGCAACAGGTCTTCAGTGCTCACTCCGTAATTTTTCATGCCAAAAGGACAAGCTACCACCGTAGCTTTGCCTTTTATCAATCGTGCAACCAGTGCCTGCTCTTTTTCGAAATTCTCTGCATTCTTTTTCGAGAGAGCACGCACCGCCTTGTCATCAACCCATACCGCAACCAAAACGCCTCTATCCATCTGGTTTGCCGTATAGCCAAGCGCTTTTTGCAAACGGAGATTTTCGTCACTGCTTATATGCGTAAATATGCGGCGAGGTTCTTCTGTTTTTAATGTCCCGCACCCCCCTATACAAAGCAAAACCACGGAAAAAACGATAAAAAGCAACTCCTTTTTCATAACCTTCATTTCTCCTTCACTTAATCGTGCAACCGCTTCATCTTCATCCCCAAAGCGTTCTCCACTACTTGGCGCTCGCCGCCTTCAACGCCTGATCGATGTCCGCCAGAATGTCGTCGATGTGTTCAATGCCGATCGACAAGCGGATCATTTCGGGGCGCACGCCAGCGGACAACTGTTCTTCGGGCGACAACTGACGGTGCGTTGTCGAAGCCGGATGACAGGCCAGCGATTTGGCGTCGCCGATGTTGACCAGCCGCACAATCATTTTCAGCGCGTCGATGAAACGGCCTCCCGCTTCTGCGCCGCCCTTGATTCCGAACGACAGCACGCCGGACGCGCGACCGCCCATGTATTTTTTCGCCTGCGGATGGTCGGCGTGCTCCGCCAGCCCCGCGTACTCGACCCATTCCACGGCAGGATGTTTTTGCAAGTACTGCGCGGTCGCCTGCGAGTTCTCGCAAATTCTGTCCATCCGCACTGCCAGCGTTTCGATGCCTTGCAGAATCAGGAATGCGTTGAACGGCGACAGCGCCGCGCCCAGGCTCCGCAGGATCACGCAGCGCATCCGCGCGATGAACGCCGCCGGTCCGAACGATCCGGTGAACACCACGCCGTGATAGCTGACGTCCGGCGTGTTGAGGCGCGGAAAACGGTCGGCGTGTTTTTTCCAGGGGAAGCGTCCGCTGTCCACGACCGCGCCGCCAATCGACGTTCCATGACCACCGAGGTATTTGGTGAGCGCATGAACGATGATGTCCGCGCCGTGTTCGATCGGCCGACACAGCATCGGCGACGGCACGGTGTTATCGACGATCAGTGGCACACCGATCGCGTGCGCCCGCTCTGCAAACGCGCCGATATCGACGACGTTGCCGAGCGGGTTCCCGATGCTTTCGCAAAACACGGCCTTCGTTCGCGCATCGGCAAGCGCCGTGATGTCCGCCGGTTTCCGGTAATCGACGAAGCGCACTTCGATACCAAGCTGCGGCAAGGTGTGCGCGAACAGATTGTAAGTTCCGCCGTACAAGGTGCTGGTGGCGATGATGTTGTCGCCCGCTTCGGCAATCGTCTGAATCGCACCGGCAACCGCCGCCATCCCGGACGCCATCGCCAGCCCCGCCACTCCGCCTTCCAGCGCGGCGAGGCGCTGCTCCAGCACATCGTTGGTCGGATTCATGATCCGCGTGTAGATGTTGCCCGGCACCGCCAGGTTGAACAAGTCGGCGCCATGCTGCGTATTGTCAAACGCATAGCTGGTCGTCTGATAAATCGGCACGGCGACCGACTTGGTGGTCGGCTCGTAGCGATAACCGGCGTGAACGGCAAGGGTTTCGAGTTTCATAAGTGTTCCTGAAAGGGCTTGAATTGTTGCGTGTTAAAAGTGTGAATTGTAAACCATTCCGACGGCTCAAAACAGGTCGTCGTAGGGCGGATAAGCGAAACGCAATCCGCCGACAAGCGCAGCGCCATCGTCGCCGCGAAAGCGTATTGCTGTCCGGAATATTTTTTATGTGCGTGGTCGGCTCTGAGCGGTTGGGCTTATCGCTCCCCTCTCCCGCTTGCGGGAGAGGGCTTTGTTCCATTGATTTGATAGAGAAAACCGTTTCTTTTCTTCCCCTCTCCCCCACCCCTCTCCCGCAAGCGGGAGAGGGGAGATTTTCTTCGCGCCTTCGCGTGAGGAATTTCTGGATTGCTTCGCTACGCTCGCAATGACGCCGATTCTGATCCCTGATCCCTGATCCCTGATCCCTAATCCCTGATGCCTGACAAACAGCGTCTCCCATTTTCCGCAAGCTGACGCATCATCAGAAAATACACATCCATGCCTGGCGCCACATTGCTGCCGAGCGGATCCCAAATGCTGTAACGAGCGGTCGTTCCTTCAACAATGCTTTTCACCAACCCATCGCTGTACTGCGGTTCGGCGAACACACACGCCACACCGCTTTTCTGAACTGTGTCACGCAACGCCCGCAACCGTTGCGCCGACGGTTTCTGTTCGGGATTCACCGTGATCGCGCCGACGCCATTCAGTCCGTAACGTTTTTCAAAATACTGATAGCCATCGTGAAAGACGATGAACGGCGCACGCTTGACCGGCGTCAGCATGGTTTCGATTTCGTGGTTCAACGCTGTCAACCGTTGACGTAACGCCGCTGCATTGGCTTCATAACGTTTGCTGTTTTCAGCATCGAGCGCCGACAGTTCGCGGGCAACAGCGTCCACCATATCGCCCGCGTTGACCGGGTCAAGCCAGACGTGCGGATCGGTCGATGCACCCCCATGGTTGTGCCCCTTGTGTTTGTGCGCATGGCGGTCTTTCCCCCAAACGCCGCCTTCACGCGCCGGATAGCGCACGCTGGCCGTTTCGATCAGCGCCACATGTCGCGCTTTGCTTGTTCTCAACGGTTTTTCGAGAAAACCTTCCAGCGACGTGCCGACCCAGAAAACGATGTCCGCGTCTGCCAACGCCGCCACTTCGGACGGACGCAGCGCGTGGTCATGCGGCGACGCCGCGCCCTTGAGCAACAACGTCGGTGTCCCGACACCTTCCATCACACCGGCGACCAGCGAATGCAGCGGCGCAATGCTGACAACGACTTTCGGCGTTGCCGCGAAAAGCCCGCCGGACGCGCCCCACAACACCATCAACGCCACAAAAAACCGCATACTCTTGAATTTCATTTGCCATCCTTGTGAAACATAACGGCGAATACTATATCATTGCCTCTTATCTTTCGATACCGCGCCTCATCATGTCCGCTTCTCCTTCGCCCGAAACCCTGCTGCGCATTTCAGCGGCCTCGTTCCGGCGACAGCGGTTGACGATTCTCGACGCGGTTGATCTGACGCTGCGACGCGAAGAAATTGTCACGCTGATCGGCCCCAACGGCGCGGGCAAATCGACCCTGCTGAAAATCGCGCTGGGATTGCTGGCGCCCGACACTGGCGAAGTCTGGCGCGCTCCCGGCGTTCGCATCGGCTACGTGCCGCAAAAACTCGACATCAATCAAGCGCTGCCGTTGACCGTGCGCCGCTTCATCACGTTGAGCGCCGCCACATCGACAAGCGAAGTCGAAAACGTGCTGACCGACACCGGCATTCCGTTTCTGATTGACGCCTCGGTACACACGCTTTCCGGCGGCGAATGGCAGCGCGTGTTGCTGGCGCGAGCGCTGCTGCACAAACCGACGCTTCTGTTTCTCGATGAACCAGCGCAAGGACTGGACATCTCCGGGCAGGACGCCATTTACGCATTGATTCGCCGCATCCGCGACACCACCGGCTGCGGCATCTTGCTGGTGTCGCACGATTTGCATCTGGTCATGGCTTCGTCCAACCGCGTGCTGTGCATGAACCGCCACATCTGTTGTTCCGGCCGTCCCGAAGAAATCCGCCATGACCCGGCGTATCAATCGCTCTTCGGTGGAGTCAACGTTCAACACCTGGCGCTCTATCAACACCACCACGATCACGAACATCCGTTGTGCGACCACGAGCATCACCATCACCCTTCGCAAAGTCCGCGCCCATGAGCCTGATCGAAACATTGCAAACACCGTTCGTCTGGCGCGCGCTGCTCGGCGGATTGGCCATCGCGCTCATCACCGGCCCGCTCGGCGTCTTCATCGTCTGGCGTCGAATGGCGTACTTCGGCGACACCCTCGCGCATTCGGGTTTGCTCGGCGTCTGCCTCGGATTTCTGTTGGGCTTGTCGCCGACGACCGGCGTGCTCATCGTTTGCTTGACCCTCGCTGCGTTGCTCGCCTTCCTGCAAGCGCGTGAACGCCTCGCCGCCGACACCTTGCTCGGCCTGCTCGCGCATACCGCGTTGGCGCTCGGCCTGGTCGCGCTCACGTTTCTCGAAACGCTTCGCTTCGATCTCACCGCGTTTCTGTTCGGCGATTTGCTGGCGATCGACAACCTCGATCTCCTGTGGGTGTGGGGAGGAGGCAGTATCGCGTTGATCGTGCTGATCGCGATCTGGAAACCGTTGCTCGCCGCCACCGTCGATGAAGCGTTGGCGCGCGCCGAAGGTGTGCCGACCGGTCGCGCACAAGCGATGTTCACGCTGCTTGTCGCGATGGTCATCGCCTGCGCAATCAAAATCGTCGGCGTGCTGCTGATTACCGCGCTGCTCATCATCCCCGCCGCCACCGCCCAGCGACTGGCGCGGTCGCCCGAACAAATGGCCGTGTTTGCCAGCGCCACCGGCATCGTCGCACTCTTCGGCGGCATCGCGGCATCGCTCACCCTCGACACCCCCGCCGCCGCTTCGGTCGTCACCTGCGCAACACTGCTCTTTGCGTTGAGCCGGATCATTCCCGTGCGCCACTGATTGTTTATGTCCGCCTCCTGGTTCATCCTCTGCCGCGTCGTCGATCACTACGGCGACGCCGGTGTGTGCTGGCGGCTCGCCCGACAACTGGCGCGCGAATACGACCTCGATGTCACCCTGTTCATCGACGACATCGCCACCTTGCAACGTTTGGCGCCGACGCTCGACACAACACAGAACCGCCAGCGCATCGACTGCGTGACCGTGCAACAGTTGACCGGGCAGTTGACCAATACACTTCCGCCGCCCGCTTTCTGGCCGGAGGTCATCATCGACGCCTTCGGCGGCGGCTTGCCTCCTTCCTGGTTAGAAGCGTTAGCGCGCGACTTCCCCCTGCCCTCTGCCCTCGCGGGAGAGGGGTCGGGGGAGAAGGGAAATTTTTCAGCTTTCGAAAAAAGATGTGACCTATCACCACCACCATCCGCGCAAACCGACACCCCCCTCTCCCCTCGCGGGAGAGGGGTCGGGGGAGAGGGGGAACCCCCCAGCCAACAAGAAACGGGGCGTCTCCTTCAGCGTGCGCGTGAACTGCGTAAACAGCAGACACCACACGAGCAAGCATTGTGGCAGCAACTCCGCGCAAAAAGGTTTTCAGATTACAAGTTCCGACGCCAACAACCGCTAGGATGTTTCATCGTCGATTTTGTCTGTTTCCCAAAGCGGCTGATCATTGAGCTTGATGGAGGCCAACACGCGGATTCTGCGGAATATGATGCACAACGGGATGCCTGGTTGACGAAGGAAGGATTCCGTGTATTGCGATTCTGGAACAACGAATGGGCAATGCAGCAAGAAGCTGTTCTGGAAACAATATGGAACGCTTTGCAAGAGCCTCCCCCTCTCCCCAACCACTCTCCCGCAAGGGGAGAGGGGCTTCTTATCCCCCACTGGATCGTTCTCGAATACCTGTCGGCGGAACCCTGGATCGAAACCATGCACGGCCTCGCCTCACCGCCGCCGTCGATCCATCTTCCGCGCCACTTCTTCTTCCCCGGCTTCACCGAAACCACCGGCGGCTTGCTGCGCGAAAAAACATTGATCGACGAACGCGATGCTTTTCAACACGCTTTCCCCGACACGCGCCGTGCTTTCCTCAAACATCTCGGCATCGACACGTTGCCGCCTGATGCGCTGCTCATCAGCCTCTTTTGCTACGACACACCGGCGTTACCTGCGCTTCTCGATGCCTGGTCTGCATCACCCTCGCCCATCGTCTGCCTGATCCCCGAAACTGTCGCGCCGGAAACTGTGCAGCATTGGCGGCGTCGCCACCACATCGAGACCGACACGACACCCACAAAGTACGGCGCCCTGACACTGCATACCTTCCCGTTTCTCCCGCAAGATGATTACGACCGCTTGCTGTGGAGCTGCGACCTCAACTTCGTGCGCGGCGAGGATTCCTTCGTGCGCGCACAATGGGCTGCCCAACCGTTCGTCTGGCAAGCGTACCGACAAAACGAACAAGCGCACCTGGCCAAAGTCGATGCCTTCCTGAAACGCACCCTCGCCGATGCGCCCGACCATCTTCAAATCGCTTTATCCGATTTCACCCGCGCCTGGAACGACGAACAACAAATAAACACGATCGCCGATACCTGGCGCTCTCTCGCAAAACAATTACCGGCGTTCAGAAAACTGGCTCACGATTGGGCGGAACAACAAACAGCGCAAACCGATCTGGCTCAACGGTTGACGGTTTTTTGTGGCGCTTTATAGCGATTTGCGTTTTGTAATGCCTTGCCATCGGCGGCCACCAATTTCAGTTGGTTAGTTTTACTAACCAGCTCGCTGCCTTCGGATGTCTGACGGTTTCATTTATCCATCACCTCCCAACGGCCGCCCTTGTCCGGCCCGACGCGACGAATCTTGCCCTGGGCTTTGAGTTTCTCGATCTGTTCAATCACCGAACTGCGAGCAAGCCCTAAAGCGGCGGAAATCGCTGTAATTGAAATATCAGGAGCCTCGCGCATCATCTCCATGATTTTCTGTCTGGTTTTCATACCGGTTTTCATACCGGTTTTCATACCGGTTTCTTCCTCACCGTTCACAGGCTCATCCGGCACAGCCTCCAGCGGGAACGTGACCACCAAAAAACCCGGTGTCAAGTCAAAAATGGAGCGGTCGTAGGCGCTCAAAATACGTGTCATGCCTGAACCAAGGCTTTCCACCAGTTCCACATCGCGGAATACCCGCATCAATACACGGTTGCGCGGCATGGAGCGGCAGTTGAAAAAATCTTCTTGCGACAAACCATTCACCAACCCGCCCGCCGATGTCACGGTGATCCGATCGGCAAAAATCTCAACGAGCGGAACAGTAAGGCTGTAGTCATTATGAACGATGGCGTTGATGATGGTTTCGCGCAGAGCGGTTTTGTCCACCATGCTTTTTTCAGTACGTGTCGGATATCCGATTTTGGCAAAGGTGCGGTTTTCGGATTCCAGACGTTCAAGCACCCGGTACGTAGCGGTCAGTAAGCAGCGGTTACCGTATTCCTCGTTTTCAATCAGGTCGTATTTGTCAGTTCCCGCGTATTTGGCGACCTTGATGGAAACCCCGTTTTGATCGGCAAGCAAATAGGCGGCGTAATTGAATACGCCATCGTCGTCCATCAGTTCGAGATTGCGCAGAAATTCCTCGTTGGGCGACAGTTTTTTCTCTTCGTAATAGATTTTCAACTGGCGAAACGTCAGGCGTTGGCGCGGCGAACGCATGGTTTGGAGCGACGGGGTTTGCCGTTTTGCCAACAGTTCTTCAATCATGCGCTCGGTCATCGGCTGAGAGGAGCTACCGACACGAATAAAGCAGCCGTCCTCCGTCATGCCACGCGCCCGCAGGTAGTAGGGGCGTTGCTGCCCTGCCGACACGACAACACGAACGATGTCCTTACCATCGCGCTCTTCATGCGCGACATCAAACAAGCCAAGCGTGGCGGGGCGAATGTTGTTTTTGATGCGATCAACGATTTGCAACTGCACGGCGTCAACATCCGGGACACCTGTTATCGAACCGTCGTTGTCCACGCCGACAAGGATTTCCCCGCCACCGGGATAATTCAAGAACGCGACAACGGAACGCTCGAACTTTTCAGAGAGTTGGCGTTTGTATTCGACGCGGTTGGATTCCGGGCTCATGCCTTCACTCTTGCGAGGTTTTGCTGGATGGCGTTGTTACGTTTTTTTCCTGCATGTACGGCAGACTCTTGGGTACGCGAGCCATGAGAGCAGACTTTGCGGAGGTCGTTATAAAAGCATAGGATAGCAAACTTGGGTAAAAAAGCTGCAAAATGGGTGATCGCAGTTATCGCTTGAAGCAGCAACCCATTGTTCTTCCGTTCTTTTTGCCAAAGCGCCTATTTTTGCGCCGCTTGGTGCTATAATGTAATGTTATCGAACGCCCCAGCCCTGCGGTTCTCCCCCGCTTTTTCGGCATCAGCGTTCTCTTTTCAACTTCTGCCGCCGGTTCGATTTACGCTTTGGCGGCGCTTTGGTCGCCTGGTATCGGGCAAGGAATATTGGTTATGGTGATGAAAATCGCACAGGAGCTGCGCTCCGGCAATGTGGTGATGATCGGCAAGGATCCGATGGTCGTGCAAAAGGCTGAGTTCAGCAAATCGGGGCGCAACGCATCGGTCGTCAAGATGAAGCTCAAGAGCCTCCTCGGCAGCGGCGGCACGGAAGCGGTTTACCGCGCCGATGAAAAGTTCGACGCGATTCAGCTCGAAAAGAAGGAGGTGGGGTATTCGTACTTCGCCGATCCGATGTATGTGTTCATGGACGCCGAGTTCAATCAGTACGAAGTCGAGGGCGAGAGCATGGGCGATGCCGTGCCGTATCTCGAAGACGGTCTGCAATGTGAGTTGACGTTCTACGAAGGCCGCGCCATTTCGGTCGAACTGCCGACTTCGGTGGTGCGCGAGGTGACATACACCGAACCTGCGGTGCGCGGCGACACGTCGGGCAAGGTGATGAAGCCTGCCAAGATCGCCAGCGGCTTGGAAGTGCCTGTTCCGTTGTTTGTTGAAACGGGCGACAAGATCGAGATTGATACGCGAACCGGCGAATACCGCCGTCGCGTATAAGTCGTCGTTGTCGGTCATTCATCGCTTGTTTGCTATTTGCTAATGGCCGACTCGAAAAAAACTTTGCGTTTGCCGGATGGCAAACGCTCGTCTCGCACCGAAACGGCGGCGGCGTCAAGGCCGCCGCGTCCGCATAAGCCCTGGAGCCAGACGCTGACGAAGAAGCGTCCGCCGCGTTTTCCCTCCCCCCTCGCGGGGGAGGGTGCCCCGAAGGGGCGGGAGAGGAGGGAAAGATCATCGTTTTCACCCAACCCCTCTCCCCCAACCCCTTTCCCGCAAGGGGAGAGGGGAGCAAAGCATGGAGCCGCTTCGTCTCGAAAGCGCGCGACGGAAAAGTTTTCACCCTCTCCCCAACCCTCTCCCGCAAGCGGGAGAGGGAGTTTTGAGGGTAAACGTTCGTCGCGTTTTCCTTCTCCCTTCGCAGGAGAGGATGCCTCGACAACCTCCCGCCCATCTCCGTCGGGC
>Ga0209737_10001148_pt1 | contig 19534 bp, 18 predicted proteins | sample TergutCu122P3_FD_187284 | JGI IMG/M metagenome (GOLD analysis project Ga0209737, IMG submission 187284) | Cubitermes ugandensis P3 segment gut microbial communities from Kakamega Forest, Kenya - Cu122 P3 (SPAdes) (version 2) | ecosystem: Host-associated > Arthropoda: Insects > Digestive system...
AGGGGGCTGTGCATTCACGCAGTAGGCAAGCTTGAGCAGGTCGTCGGTGGACTTGCCCATGGCGCTGACCACAGCGACAACCTGGTTGCCCTCCTGGTGGTATGTAACGAGTCGCTCTGCTACGCCCTTGATGCGCTCGGGGTTTGCAACAGAGGTTCCGCCGAACTTCGAAACTATAAGCGCCATTTATCCGGATCCTTCCACGATTCATTCAGCACACTTGAGCCCTCGTAGTTTAACCCATTTGTAATCTCCAGTGCAGGTCTTCCATCCACCAAAGCTCTGATATTCTCGGCGGCCTTGAGTTTTGCCAGCTCGTACAGGTCGGTAAAGCTCAGATAATGAATTGTTCCCTTGAAGGGGTCTATCCACTCTGCGCGCTCATGATTGTCAAAATCGCAGGTCTCCCCTACATCATGGCGAGGTGACATCGCCTGGGCATGGCTGTGGCGGTAGAACAGTCGCTCAACCCTTCCAAAAAGCGAGCGCTTGATGCCTCGTGGAGAATAGAGTATGCGGATGGTCAGGCGCATGTCGCGCATCCCCTTGATGAAAGCGTCTTCAGGCAGATTGGCCGCATAGACCTCGTGTGCCAGAGCTTGATATGCACTGTTGAGAAGGGCTATCATCTCTGGCTCGGCCTTGAGTATATCGCGGGTGTAGTCATACTCACGCAGTCCCACGCCCTTGCGGCGCCTGAGCATCATCATGTCCAGATCAGCCTCGATTTGCCCGTGAACCTGAAAATGATCCCTGCGGTCGAGGCCTTTGACGCCTGCATCGCAGATTGCATACTCCTGTGAGTAGATAAAGGGGTGAATGATGCTATCGAGTGTGTAATGGCAGACAAAGCCCAGCAGATAGGAGTACACGAGATCCTGCTCTGCACCAGTCAAGCTGAGCGCAATCCTGCGAAAGGCCTCTAATACCTCCTCCACCTTTTCATGATGCAGCAGGCCGCCAAACTGCTTGCCTGCCAAGTATAAGGGAGTCAGCTGGGTGTACAAAAACGGATCTGGCCCCTGGTTACCGAGCAGAAACATGTTGTAAACAGCTTCTGGTGAGACTTCTCCACCATAGGGAAACCAGGAACTGTTGCGTGTCAACTCATACAGGTCTTTGCCAAAAAAATCGTGAGTAAGCAGGGCTGGCATAACACACCTTCCTTCATCCTGGATCCATCGATTCCTCAGAAAAACTCAGGTCTTTTTCGGTGGAAGCGATGGGATCGCAACGATAAAACAAGCCCCTCCCCCGGGAAGATTGACTGCTTCAACGGTTCCTTCATGAGCAGTCACAATGGCCTTGACGATCGTCAGCCCCAGACCGGAACCACCGGTGGAGCGCGCGCGGCTGAAGTCCCCCCGATAGAAGCGGTCGAAGAGGCGTGCAGGGTCGATGTCGCCAAAGCCGGGGCCATTGTCTGATACGGTAATAACAGAATGTCCCTTTACGCCCGAAAGCTCAATGTGAATTCTCCCGCCCTCTCCAACAAAGCGACTGGCATTCTCCACGAGATTCTGAACAACCTGCATAAGGCGATCTGGGTCACCCAGTACATCGGGAGCCTCGCCGGTAATCGTGAGAACAACCTCGCGCTCATCAAGCAGAGGCTCAAGAATGGTCACGGCATTTTCAACGATATGGTGGAGGTCGATGCGCTTGAGCAGCAGCTCGCCATCACCCTCGATTCTCTGAAGCGTAAGCAGGTCATTTGCCAGGCGGGTCAGGCGCTCGCTCTCATGAATTATCGACACACAGAAACGCTCGCGCAGACTGTAGGGTATGTCCTCATCCAACATGGTTTCTGCCGCACCCCGGATTGCTGTAAGCGGCGTGCGAATCTCGTGGGATACATCTGAGACAAACTGCCCCTGACGCTTGCTTTCTGCAACAATCTCCGCCATGGTAGCCCGCACCCTGCAGTTCACGGTGTCCAGTGAGTCGCTGAGTTCGCGTACCACAAATGGTGCTTGATTGGTCGATTCATCAGAGAAACGAACAGAGAGGTCTCCCGCTGCAAGCTTTTTTGCTTTTTCCATCATCTTGGTGAGAGGGTGCAGGATAAAGTTTGACAACCACATTACAACAAAGAAGACCATGATCGAAAAGGGAATAGCCAGCAGGAACAACCAGTAGGTGATGCGTACATCCATGATGATGACAAGTGCAAGCACCAGCGAAAAGACCAGCGTTGTAAGCGCGCTGATAGTTGCAAGCATTATGCGCAGTGAACGATTATGCACGGTCAGACCAGCTTGAAGCGATATCCGTAACCACGCACCGTTTCTATCAGGGAAGAATCAACACGTGCTGCCTCGAGTTTATCCCGAAGTCTTTTAACGTGTGTGTCGACGGTCTTTGTCTCCACAAGATATTCCCAGCCCCAGGCTTCATGCAGCAGTTGGTCACGACTCATCACCTTGCCCGCATGACGCATCAGGGCTGCCAGCAACTCAAACTCACGTGGGGTTAAATCGATGGAGCCGTTTGGGCCGGCAGCCATATGAGAGCCCTCGTCGAGTGTGATACCCGAGGCTTCCAAAACCTCGTTGTACTCGGTTGCTGCGTTTGTTGATTCCTGTTGAGCCGAACGGCGGAGCAGTGCTTTTACGCGGGCAATGAGCTCCCGGATACCAAAAGGTTTTGCAAGGTAGTCGTCACCACCAATTTCAAGGCCTACAACCTTGTCGAGCTCAGTGTCGCGAGCTGAAAGAAATAACACGGGAAAACTATGGTTTGTGCGGATATGTCGCAGAACTTCATAGCCATCCATCTTGGGCAGCATGACATCAAGAACAACGAGATCGAAGGGATTGGAGTTAACCAGCGCGATTGCTGTCACTCCGTCCGCGGCAACCTTGACGTCATAGCCCTCTTTTCGGAGATTGTAGCTCACCACCTCGGTTATTGACGGTTCGTCATCAACAACCAGTATGCGTGCAGGTGTCTTGCTCATAGCGCTTCCTCTCACTCTCAGACTTCAGTGCTCACCCAGTGGTTTTGATGTGCATTTGAAATCAATCGGTGTTCATAAAAATGATACCACGCCCATGGAGTACAATAGTGCTTGGGAAGTGTCGAAGTATTGCTTGTATGACAGATTGTGGAATAATTTGCACCAGGTCTGTTCGGGTAAGCGGCGACACTACTTGCAGTAATGGCGCCGTTTGCACGGGCAGAGCTGGAGCAAATTAGCCGCCTCAGGGGCCCCCAAAAAGTACACTGAGCGAAGCGAGGGACTTTTTGGGATCAACAGCCCAGTGGGCTGTTGATGGGCGAAGCTGCCGATAGGCAGCGCGTGAGCCCCCGGGCAAGGAGGAGCAACGGAGTGGGCGGAGCTTCAGCGATTAGCTGAAGCGAAGCTTAACGCAGTTTGCGACGACGAGGCATGCAATGAATACTTCGGCGCTTCCCCTTATTACCCTGTCGTTGCGGAGGTACTTGATCAATGTGGGGTTTCCCTGAGGTTTGCAGCGCTGTATGTCGTTGTGGAGGTAGTGTATGTTCTTTGCTGTAGATGTAGGTAATACTCAAACCGTCATGGGCTTGTATGACGGTTTGCATCTGATCGCGCATTGGCGTGTAGCAACAGTTACAACCGATACGTCAGATGAACTTGCAAGCAAGATAAACTCTCTGTTTACGTTGGATGGTTTAAGCAGTGCGCTCATTACGGATGTTGCCATCGCATCAGTTGTGCCTCCTTTGACCGAGCAATGGCAGTGTGTGGCAAGGCGTTTTACCACCACAGAGCCACTGATTCTGAGCAGCGACATAGACACCGGGCTGGCAATAAAGTATCCTCGCCCTTCAGAAATCGGCGCTGATCGTCTGGCAGATGCCGTTGCTGCTGTCAGCCTTTATGGTGCCCCGGTCATTGTTGTCGATTTTGGCACCGCTACCAACATAGAGGTCATCGATAAGGATGGCGCCTTTGTGGGTGGCATTATCGCCCCCGGGCTTATGACATCAGCTGAGGCGCTCTTCAACGCCGCCGCCCGGCTTTCCAGAATGGATATCGAGGTTCCACCTGCTGTTATTGGCACCTCAACGCGTGAGGCTGTGCAGTCCGGCCTCACCTATGGCGAAATCGACCGAATCGACGGACTGGTCAGACGGGTGTTCAGAGAATTGGGATACGAGACAAAGGTTGTTGCCACTGGTGGACTGTCCTCACATGTGGTAAAGATTTCTGAGACGATAGATGTGGTTAACGACAACATCACCATCGAAGGGCTTCGATTGATATATCAGCGCGTGCGAGGATGAGGAAGTGCCGAAGTGGATGTCTTCCTGAGCGTATCAGGATGACTGATAGCGCACAAAAGGGGCATTTCCTTCAGCATCTGAGGGAACAAGGGGGAAATGCTGCGTCCCTATTCGTTCCTGGCCGTATGTGCCCCTGACAGCACCGGTGAGCAGGGCAATCACGCTGTACTGGCGATACTCCGGATGAGAAGTGAGTACACAGGAAAGCCTGTTGTCTGCGGCAGCAGCCATCATAGCCTGCGCTCCTTCCCCCTCCTGAACCAGAAGAGCAAAGTAACTCAGGTTCTCATCAAAACTGTAGTTGCGGGCAGTGGTTGTGGCATCGTTGTTGTCTTTTGAGACAAAAAGGTATGGCAGCTTTCCTGCCTGCCCTAGGAGCTCAAATTCATGGGCAATCTGAACTGCAACTATATCTGCCTGGATCTGTATCGAATCAGCTCTGGTATGGATAGCAGTACTGATGATACCGTTGATGCCGTAGGGTAGCCCCAGATTCTGAGCAAGCTGATAGGCTGCCATCTGTGAGGCCGTTATTATGGGTTCAGGTAATCCTGCAAAGTAAGATCCGTCCAGCAGAGGGCGATAAGAAACCGTCACCTCAAGATACCCGGACTCGATGAGCTTATTGGTGAGTTGATAGTTTTTATCAAAGGCTGCTGCCAGAGCCGCAGCACCCGACACTCCCTGGTCAGATGCAGCAACTGCGTCGGCAGTTATGTCTACTCCATCTGTGCCAATCACCTGATTGCCTTCATTTTGCTGATAGATGAAACTCCACTCCTCAGCCAGCGCTCGTGTCAGGGTAATAATGTATTCCTCGTTTGGTTTTTCAGGCACTATCTTTTTGAGCTCAACTACAAACAGGTCATCATCAAGACCAAAACCCTTTTCCTTGTTGATGCGCATAACCACCGGTATACCTCCGCTTTGCGAAATGAGCCTGCCCAATTCATCAGTGAGAGCATCTTTGTCCGCAGGTGTTCTCGTGATAATCATGATGGTTCGACCCTTAAGCCTGTCCTTTTGCCAGCCAGCCAGAAGCTGTGATGAGAACAGTGCCTCCCGTTCAAGCTGGGTAGACAGGGATTGGTTTTTTGCATGCAACTCATCGAATTGCTCCGTAAGCGATTTAGCAAGATTGCTGGAAGCGTCACGCACCAGGTCGGAGCCTGTGAGCGCCACTCCAAGCAGCAAGCCGATAATCAGCGCGGCAAATATGGAGACTATGGTGACCAGATGATAGCGATAGTTGTACATAGACTACACGCCCTTTCTATCAAACTATTCCACAATCTGCCAAACAAGCAATTCTTCGGCACTTTCTTCAAAGCCCCAGCCAGAAGCGCAAGTTAAGCCAGATAACCGTGAAAATCTCCCTGAGTGATGGTGAAATCGCAATTACCACTACCAGTGCAACAAAAAATGTCAGCAGCACAGCGGGGATCTGCCAGCCTGGTGGAGCGCTGCGATACAGCTTGCTCACACCTTTTGCATCCACAAGCTTAGTGCCAACCTTCAGACGAATGAGAAACGATGATGCCATACCGCTGCGCCCTTTGTCGAGATACTCAACGAGATTTGAGTGGGTTCCCAGGGCTACAATCAGGTCGGTCTTCTTCACCCAGGCAAGCAGCAGGGCTAAATCCTCACTGGTAGCCGACAGGGGCCATTTAGTGTAACTCAGTCCCAGTTCGTCCATGCGTTTTGATGCGGTAACAGAGCCGTCCTCATAGGCATGGGCGATTATCTCAGCCCCTGAGAGCAGGGCCTTGTCTGAAACAGAATCCATGTCACCTATGATGATGTGCGGTTTGAAACCGGCTTCCAGCAGCGCATCTGCCCCACCGTCTACCCCTATGAGCACCGGTTTCATCTCGTGTATATAGGGCTTGAGAGTTTTGAGATCCTCACGATAATCGTAGCCCCGGACAACAACCAGTGTCTGCCTTCCGCGAAACTCTACTCCCACATCCGGAACCCAGGGATCGAAAATCAGCTCGCCCTTCTGCTTCTCGATGTACTCCACGGTGTTGGTAACAAACTGTTCCATCTCGGCATCAAGCGAGTCCTCAGCGGCATCCATTCTGGCTTGCACCAGTTCACTGTCCAACAGTGTGCCTGAGGCAATAAGAACTCCTTCACGATACACCGAATTTCCATCGATAGTTATGAGCTCACCATCTGATAATTGCTCAAATACGGATTGACCAGCCTCATCCAGAAGCAGTATCCCTGCATTCACGATGATACTGGGGCCAATATTGGGATATCTGCCTGAGATGGATTGTGCGGCATTGACAACCGCCTTCACTGAGCAGGCTACCAGGCTCTCAGCAGAGACTCTGTCGATGTCCTCATGGTCGATGATTGCAATGTCACTGGGCTTAAGACGCTTTACCAGATCCTTGGTTTTTTTTCCAAGCTGAGCAAAGCCGCTTATTGCCACAACACTCCCCCGCTTTCGAGCAGGGCTTGGGCATGCCTGAGCGCAACCTCATCATCTCGCCCCGACAGCATCCTGGCAATCTCAATAACCCGCTCCTTGCCACGTACCTCTCGAATCTCGGTAGCTGCCATGCCGTCTGTTATCGCTTTCTCAACCACAAACTGTGTATCTGCGAACGCGGCTATCTGTGCCAGATGTGTTACGACTACCACCTGATGAGTTACAGCAAGAGCACGAAGACGCTCGGCTACTACTGTGGCGGTGCTTCCGCCTATACCTGCGTCTACCTCGTCAAAGACGAGCGTGGCTTTACGCTCAGTAGATCTGAGGAGGGTCTTGAGCGCAAGCATGACGCGTGACAGCTCTCCCCCGCTGGCTATCTTTGCGAGTGGCCTGGGCGAGCTGGATTCGCTTGGTTTGTACATGAGTTCAAAGCGTTCAGAACCCTTCTCCGTCCATAACTGCCTCGGTAGTTCGCTTGTGGCAAATTCCACCGAACTGCCCTTCATGGCAAAATCCTCCAACGCCGAATTCAAGGCTATCGCAAGTTCTTCAGATGCTTTTGCCCGCACGGCCTTGAGTGCCTCGGCATACTGGATAAGCTCAAGCTCGCTTCGCTCAACCAGAAGCTCAGCTTTCTTTACGCGGCCAGACAAATCCTCAGTCAGTGTCAGTTGCCTTGATGCCTCGTTCCAGGTGTTGAAAACATCGTCCATGCGAGGCCCATACCGCTTACGCAAACCGTCGAGTGTATTGAGCCGATTCAAGGCCTCATCAAGCGCCTCTGGGTCAAACTCAACACTCTCCCGATAAGCTCGAAGTGTGGATGCCAGATCTTCCGCAGTAATGCTTATGGATTCGAGCTGCAAGGCCAACTCATCAAGACGGGGGTCAACTCCCGCCTCCTGTGTCAGAAAGCGACAGGCATCTGCCAGCATATCGAGGGCTCCTGCTTCTCCACGCAGTATGCTCAGTGCGCTCTGAGAGGCTGTTGCCAGAGACTCACCATTTCGAAGAACCGGCAGCTGTAACTCCAGCTCCTCATACTCACCGGGCCTGGGGTTTACGGCCTCCATATCGCGAACGATAAAACGTGCATTTTCCAGCGATTGTTTTGTCAGTGAAGAGGCTCGGTGAAGTTCCTCGAGCTCCTGCACGGCCCGGGTATGCGATAAAAGCGCCTCCTGGTACCGGGCAAGTGCCTCAACTCCCGGGGCACCGGCATACTGATCGAGATAGTCCAGCTGCACAGCAGTTGACAACAGAGATTGGTGCTCGTGCTGTCCATGAAGGTCGATGAGCGGCCCGATTGTCTCTGCCAGGGTGCCTACTGACACCATGGCGCCATTGAGGGCACAGCGCGAACGGCCATCCTTATTCAATCTGCGTGTGACAACGTACTCGTCGTTTCCTTCAATCAGGCGCCCTTCGACAAGCAGTTCAGTGGAGCCGTCCCTGATTGCAAGCACGTCTCCGCGCTCTCCTATCAATAGTTTAATGGCTCCGATAAGGGCGGTCTTGCCAGCGCCGGTCTCGCCTGAAAGCACAGTCAAGCCCTCTGAAAACACCAGCGAGGCATCGCGAACCAGCGCATAATCGCGCACATGTAGCTCATCAAGCATTTCTGCCCCTGAAGAAAGTCTGGGAGATATGCTCGTAAAAATCGTAGTGTCCAAAGCGTGCGAGCCTCAGCTTTTTATCAGAAACACGTATCTCTATCCATACAATCTCGTTGTTACTTGCGTCAGGCTCAGCCGCATTCTCCAACGATTTATCTGCTATCCAAAAGACCTCGCCATCGATGAACAGGGCTATCTTCTGTCGGTTTTGCGAGCTGGGCACAATCCGCATGACATCGTCGCGGGAGGTAACCACAGCCCTGCTGGTCAGGCTGTGCGGCGAGATGGGCACCACGCACATGCTCTCGTTCATGGGCGAAATGATGGGCCCTCCGGCAGAAAGCGCGTAACCGGTTGAGCCAGTTGGAGTTGCCACCAGGATTCCGTCTCCGCGTACTGTGGTAACGAGGCTATCGTTAATAAACAGTTCGAGCTCAACAATTCTGCCAAAGTGCCCGCGGGTTACAGCAAGTTCGTTTACGGCAATCTGATGGTCGAAACGCCCGTCTTTATACGCTACGGTAAGCACAAGCAAGCTGCGGGCATCATAGTTGAGTTTTCCGTCTATTGCAGCCTGCATGGCAGGGATGAGATCATCCTTGCAGGCACCTGATAAAAAACCCAGACGTCCAAAATTGTAACTGAGCAATGGAACCCCCGAGGTGCCTATGATATGGGCAGCGCGCAGTGTGGTTCCGTCTCCACCAAAACTACAGAGCAGGTCAAAGTCAGCAATGGAAGCGCTGAGGCCTTCCAGCAAGGGGTTTTGCTCCTCTACGATTTCACTGGAGACAATATCGTATTCGATACCCTTGTCAGTAAGCCATGTGCAGATTGGTTGTATGGCCTGTGGAGTCAGACTTGTCATGGTATTGGTAAACAGCAGTATCTTCATTTTCCTTTTTCCAATCCCTCATGCGCCCATGTGGCCACATCTGGCCGACAAATGCGCTGAGCTGATCGCCCACAGCCCAATCCCTCATGCGCCCGCGTGACCACATCTATGGTATCAATGGTAACAGGAATGCCGCCATACTGCGCCAGCAAAAAGAACTCGATATTGCCTTTGGCGCCCCTGATGCATGAGAAGCTTGCCGCCTGGGGAGTAAGGCCATGAGTCGTAAGGGCTTCGATAACCTGATTGAGAACCATGATATGCACAGAACTGTCGGAAACAACCCCACCAGAAACCAGGGAATCGGGCGCTTCAAACTGCGGTTTGACAAGAACAATAAGCTGGGTTTTATCTGCACATAAAGGCACCAGAGAAGATATGACCGAGCGCAGGGATGCAAAGCTCAGGTCTGTTACTATCACGTCAAAGGGGGCTCCTATTGCCACAGGGTCTGCGTCTCGTATGTTGGTACGTTCAAAAAGCCGTACCCTGGCATCTGTGCGCAACGACCAGGCAAACTGCCCATAGGCAACATCGAGGGCGGTAACTTCACTGGCACCATGTTGCAGAAGACAATCGGTAAACCCTCCCGTTGAAGCTCCTACGTCAAGACAGCGCCTGCCCAATACGTCAACAGAGAAATCGGACAGAGCTCCTGCAAGCTTGTCTCCTCCACGGGACACGTAACAATTTCGCGACTTTATCCTGATTGTGAGATTGGAATTGACCTGCATGCCGGGATGAGTGAGTTTTTCCTCGTTACCCAAAACCAAACCTGCATGAATGAGACGCTCGGCTTCTGCGCTGTCTGTACAGAGCCTTCTTGAAACCAACAGCTCAGCCAGCCTGACCTTCCCCTTGGAGGGCATTGCGAATCCTCTCTGCAATCTGATGGGCATTCAAGCCGAGTTCTTCAAGCAGCTTATCAGTACTGCCATGCTTGACAAATTCATCTTCAATCCCCATGATAATTATTCTGCGATGTGCCTGCTCATGCTTTGAGTTTTTGGCCAGAGCCTCAAGTACCGCTGAGCCAAACCCGCCAATAACAGTTCCCTCTTCGATCGTTACTATAAAAGGCGACTGGGCAGCATGATTGACCATCTCTTCGTCAATGGGTTTTACCCATAACATGTTAACAACGGTAGCTTCAATGCCCTGCGTACTGAGAATGTCTGCCGCCTTTTGGGCCTTTTCAACCATTCGCCCTATAGCCAGGATGCAGACATCCCTGCCTTCCCGCAGCTTGACAGCCTTGCCTGGTGTTAACAGCTTTGGCTCGTAGTCGTCGCCTGCCCTCGCCTTGTTGTTTTCGTTGTCGTTGTCGAGAACGTTCTTGGGGACTTTGTCTTTTTCGGGGACAGCCCCTCGTGGATAACGCAAGGCTACTGGCCCGCCATCAAGTGCCAGCGCAGTATGCAGCGCATCGGCAAACTGCTCCTCATCAACTGGAGCCAGAATACGCATGGATGGAATACTCCTGAGATACGCCAGATCAAAGAGCCCGTGATGGGTTGTGCCGTCTTCGCCCACAACTCCGGCTCGATCGACACAGAACACCACGTGCTGCTCCTGCAGTGCAACGTTTATCATCAGTTGATCATAGGCTCTTTGTAGAAATGTGGAGTAGATAGCAACCACGGGTTTCTTGCCACTTAAGGCAAGACCTCCCGCCAGTGCAACCGCATGCTCCTCTGCTATGCCAACATCAAAGAATCTTTCGGGAAACTCCTTCTTAAAAGGCGTGAGTCCGGTGCCATCAGTCATGGCAGCGGTAATGACAACGATGTTCTCGTCTTTTCGAGCCTCTTTCATGAGTGCCTGAGAAAACACGGTGGTATAGGTAGGAGTGCGCTCAGTCTTTCCGTTGAACCTGCCGGTCTTGGGGTTGTAGCTCGACACTCCGTGAAACTGCTCGGGTTGCATTTCTGCTGGAGCGAAACCCCGGCCTTTTTGTGTGATGGCATGAATGAGCACCGGGCCTTTCGATTTTTGTGAAATGCGGAGCGCCTCGCAGACACTCTCAACATTGTGCCCGTCTATAGGCCCGATATAGACAATGCCCATATCCTCGAAAAATGTTCCGGGAACCATCAGTCTTTTGAAGGAGTTTTTCGCGGTTTCTCCCGCTTTCATAAGGCTCCTTCCCACCCTTCCTGCGCTTGACACACGGTCTTCTACGGTGTCACGCAAGGTTGTGTAGGTTCTGCTCATCCTGGCTTTCCCAAGATACAGCGACAAGGCTCCAACATTGGGAGATATGCTCATCTCATTGTCGTTGAGCAGGATGGTCATATCGGTCTGAAGGTGCCCAATCTGGTTTAATGCCTCAAACGCCAGGCCTCCCGAAAGCGCTGCATCACCAATGAGGACTGCTATCTGCTCTGAACTCTGGTTCAAATCTCTTGCCAGTGCCATACCTAACGCAATCGAAAGCGAATCCGATGCATGCCCTGAGTCATGGGTGTCGTACTCACTTTCTTCACGGCGAATAAACCCGCTGATTCCGCCATATGTTCTCAGTGTGTCAAAAAGTTCCTGCCGCCCTGTTATCAGTTTGTGGGCATAGGCCTGGTGTCCCACATCAAAAACCAGGCGATCGGTAGGAAAATCAAAGATGTAATGCAGGGCTAATATGAGCTCTACAGCTCCGAGACTTGAGGCAAGATGCCCTCCATTGACGGAAGTTACCTGAATCAACCGCCTGCGGATTACAGCCGCCAGTTCGGTCAGCTGAGTGGTGCTCAGGGATTTGAGCTCAGATGATGTGGGTATGTTGATGTGAGCTTCTGACATGTCTTGATTACGAACCGTTTGGCTCAGTCTTCTCTGCATCTTCTTCAAGTGACATGGAGCCCTCATCGAGCTCTTCGATAGAAAAGTCAGTACGGTCAATCAACTCCGCACATTCGCTTCCCAGTCGCAACGCCTCTTCATAGAGATCCAGGCTTTTTTCCAAAGGCATGTCCTTTGCCTTGATTTGAGTCACGATTTCTTCCAGCCGTTCCCTGGTCTTGTTAAAAGAGCTCTGATTATCCATGTGCGCCCTTCTTCTCTCTTCTCGACTGGGCCTTACTTCCTGTGCCTTTCATTGAGCTTTCTAATTCCTCACTGCGGATGTTTACAATTCTACCGAGTACACCGTTCACAAAACGCGATGATTCATCTTCTCCCCCAAAGCATTTTGCCAGCTCAACTGCTTCGTTGATAGACACACTGTAGGGCACCTCATCCATGTAAAGTATCTCAAAAGTTGCCAGACGAAGGATAGACCTGTCGACAAACGGCATGCGCTCCAGAGACCAGTTTTCTGAAATCCTGGAGATAAGTCCGTTTATCTCCTCTCTGTTAGTTTGAACCCCCTCAAGCAGCAAGAGCGTGTATTCGCAGGGAACCCCTACCTCATCTATGCAAAAACCCTCAGATAGTATACGAGTATAATCCATACCGGTAATCTCGCTCTGAAAGAGAATCTGCAAGGCTTTTCTTCTAGCAGCTGAGCGAACCTGGTATTGTTCCTGTGTCGAGCCCATGTAGCGGTTTACTCCGGAAACTGAATGCTATCTACATAAACATCCACACTTGCCACCTCGATGCCAACCTGCCCTTCCATGGTGTCATGAACCACCTTACGGATTTGCTCAGCAACTTCCTGCAGACGAAAACCGTAATAGATGTACACGTGGACTGCAACAGTTATCTGGTTGTCATCGTCAGCCATTATGATAATGCCGTGAGTCTGCTGCTTTCTGTTGAGCGCCGACTTAAAGCTGTTTGGAAGTCCCGAAGCTCTCACCTGCGCAACGCCCTCAATCTGGCTAACTGCCAAAGAAATGATGGTTTCAACCACTCCGGGAGCAATGGTCAGACCCTCGCTCGTCAGTTTATTGTACATACCTCATCCTATCCTTTGATAACTCGGGTGCAGAAAGTGTTACTGTTCACAGGGTACTCCATCTTTGTCATTCTGAGGGCTTTGGCCCGAAGAATCCTGCCACGAAGCAGCGCTATTCTGAGAAGATCCTTCGCCTGCGGCTCAGGATGACAGGGAATCTGAACAGTAGTCACAAAGTCACCTCTTATCTCCACCTTATACCACTATAGCAGTATCTGTTCATGGGTCGGAATATAATCAGTATGGGCTTTTCCGGCTATGAAGTCCTGCTCGTCTACAACCTTTCTATGGAAGGGAATTGTTGTCTTTATCCCCTCGATTTTGAGTTCATCGAGCGCATGTCTGCCCCGTGCTATCGCTTCTTCGCGGTCTGCTCCCCAAACGACAAGCTTTGCCACCAGTGAGTCATAGCTTGGGGGCACCGTGTAACCCGAATAGAGATGGGTATCGAGACGCACGCCAGGACCACCCGGCACAGTAAGTGCTGATACCAGGCCGGGGCTTGGCATGAAGTTGTTTGATGGGTCTTCCGCGTTGATGCGAAACTCTATGGCGTGGCCGTTTGGCTTGCAGGGCATCCGATGAAGGAAGCTTATCGGTTCGCCGGCAGCGATGCGTATCTGCTCCTTGATAAGATCCGTCCCCGTGATGCACTCGGTTATGGGGTGCTCCACCTGTATCCGTGTATTCATCTCCATAAAGTAGAAGCTACCGTTGATATCCAGCAGGAATTCAACAGTACCGGCTCCAACATAGGAGACCTCGCGAACCGCCAGCAACGCTGTTTCGCCCATACGCTCACGCAATGTATCATCAACGGCAGGAGAAGGGGCCTCCTCTACCAGTTTTTGATGCCTGCGCTGGATGGAGCAGTCGCGCTCACAGAGATGTATGGCGTTTCCGAGAGTGTCTGCGAGCACCTGGATTTCTATGTGTCGCGGTCTGAGCAGGTATTTCTCCAGATACACCTCGTCGTTGCCAAAGGCAGCCCCCGCTTCGGTTTTAGCCGCGTTGAAGCACGCTTCGAGCTGGTCGGGGCTCTCTACGATACGCATGCCCTTTCCACCACCGCCGGCGCTTGCTTTGATGAGCACGGGATAACCGACATCGTTTGCCAGGCTCAGGGCTTCTTCCACAGAAGCCAGCGTGCCGTCTGATCCAGGCACGGTGGGAACACCGATACGCTTCATCGTCTCGCGGGCAACATTCTTGTTGCCCATCAGGTCGATAGCTGCTGGAGACGGGCCGATAAAAACCAGGCCGTTGTCTGTACATGCCTGAGCGAATGTTGCATTCTCGGCTAAAAACCCATACCCGGGATGTATTGCCTGCGCGCCACGCGACGTTGCAGCCCCAATGATGGCAGGGATGTTGAGGTATGAAAATTTCGACTGAGTTGGCCCGATGCAGACGCTCTCATCCGCCAAACGAACTGCAAGCGTGTCCTCATCGGCATCAGAATACACAACGACACTTCTGACGTTGAGCTCTTTGAGGGCACGCACAATACGTACGGCCACTTCTCCCCGGTTTGCTACGAGTACTTTTTCAAACATCTTAAAACCCTAACCTATGGTTGGCTCAAGATAGAAGAGCACCGTCTTGTACTCAACGGGCTTGCCGTTCTCTACACAGATTTCGCGGATTGTTCCCATCTGGTCAGCGCACACCGGGTTCATGAGTTTCATGGCTTCGACGATACATAAGGGCTGCCCGGCGACTACTTCGTCTCCCACTTGAACATATGCAGGAGCATCTGGTTTGGGTGAGGCATAGAAGGTGCCGACCATGGGTGAGATAACAGGTACCCAGGTGCTGGGGCGATCCTTGCCATCAGAGCCCGCGGCTGGTTTTGGTGTTGGCGTTGACGAGACGGCAGCAACAGGTGCAGTAGCCATCTGTACCATCCCTGTTTGTCCCGGTGCACGAACAGTGATTTTCGTGCCGGCTTCTTCTATGGTGATCTCACCGATATTTGATTCTTCAAACACGCGAATGAGTTCCTTGATTTGATTGATGTTCACGGTCTGTTCCTCCTTGGTGCCGATAGCTTCTTCCTCAAGGAGGAAGCTTGTTTTTTCCGAAGTACGATGTTTTGTGAGATAGGTACGAGCCTCATTGGGAAACAGCGCCCACAGTAGCACGTCTTCCTCGCTGCGAGCCAGATCTCCGGCTTCTGCAGCAACCTCATCATAGGTCGTTGTGACCAGAGAGCTTGGCGCCACATCCGGGGCGAGTGGCTGTGCATCGCCGAGAACCTTCTTGATGACCTCTTTGTCCAGCGGGCCCGGGGCTTTTCCATAGTAACCAGCGATGTAGTCCTTCATCTCAGAAGAGACGATGCTCCAGCGCTTGCCGGTGAGTACGTTCAGCACCGACTGAGTTCCGACAATCTGAGACATCGGTGTAACCAGCGGTGGGAATCCAACCTCTGCGCGCACGCGGGGCATCTCCTCCATAACGTCGGGCAGACGGTCGGTGGCCTTCTGTATTTCAAGCTGACTGATCAGGTTGCTCATCATGCCACCGGGAACCTGGTGGCTGTAGACCTGCATGTGGAGAAGCGAAGTGACACCGCGCTTGTATTGGCCGCGCTTTCGGACACCTTCCCAATACTCGGATATCTCAAAGAGAAGATCGAGATCCAGGCCGGTGTCGTAGCTGCTTTCCTTGAGCGCTGCCACGATCATCTCAACGGCGGGTTGAGAGTTTCCGAATGCCAGAGGAGCTGACGCGGTATCGACGATGGCTGCACCTGCTTCTGCCGCCTTGAGATAGTTTGCGGGAGCCATACCGCCAATATAGTGGCAGTGTACATGTACTGGCAGGCCGATCTGATCTCTCAGTGCCTTGACCAGGCGTTCTGTGCGATAGGGAGTGAGCATTCCTGCCATGTCCTTGATGGCGATGGAATCTGATCCGAGATCTTTGAGCTGTTGCGCGTACTCGATATAGCTGTCGAGTGTGTGTACCGGACTCATGGTATAGGAGATGGCGCCTTCAAAATGAGCGCCTGTTTCCTTGATGGCTATGGCGCTGTCCTTTATGTTGCGGATGTCATTGAGGGCATCAAAAACCCTGAAAACATCGATACCGTTTCGATGCGATGCCTTGACAAAACGATCTGTAATCTCCTGGGAATAAAGACGGTAGCCTACAAGGTTCTGGCCTCGAAGCAACATACAGAGTGGTGTCTTGGGGCAGTGTTGCTTGATTGCTCTCAGACGCTCCCAGGGGTTTTCGTCTAAAAACCTCAGGCAGGTATCAAATGTGGCCCCACCCCATGCTTCGATAGCCCAGTACCCGACCTTGTCCATCTTCGACAGAATGGGAAGCATATCGCCAATCTGCATGCGCGTTGCCCATAGTGACTGATGGGCATCACGGATGGTCGTGTCCATGATGTGTAGGGTTCTCATAGCACCTCCTTATTCCTCTTTTCAATAAATCGCACGGTCTGATTTACCATTACAGTAAAAAATAATAGTAACCGGTAATTATATCTGAATTTTTCTATTTGTGGACGAATTGGCTGTTGGTAGGCTGGTTACAACAGGATAGACGGTAGAACAGATGGCCACTGGTGACCAGCCCCCGCGCAAGGTGTCAGTTTTTCTGGGTTTTGCGATCTGTGTCTTCTCTGCGACTTTTCTCTGCGACTTTTCTCTGCGACTTTTCTCTGCGACTTTTCTCTGCGACTTCTCTGCGACTTCTCTGCGACTTCTCTGTGCCTGGAACTTCTCTGTGCCTGGAACTTCTCTGTGCCTGAAACTCCCAAGCGAAATAGAAGATTCCGCTCTGTGGTGTACTAAACGCGTGTGATGTACCTTGAGTCGCGAGTGTCAACCTTCAATACATCGCCATTGTTGATGAACATGGGCACCTGGATAACGGCTCCGGTTTCCAACGTCGCAGGTTTTGTGCCACCCTGTACGGTGTCTCCCTTGAAGCCAGGCTCTGTCTCGGTAACTTCCAGCTCTACAAACATGGGGGCTTCTACTCCGATGAGCTCTTCTCCGGCATATTGAAGGCTCGCCGTTGAATTCTCCTTGAGCCATTTTGCAGTGTCGCCGATCACATCGGACGAAAGCGAAAACTGCTCAAAGCTTTCGTTGTCCATGAAGAAAAACTCCCCGCTGTCGGAGTACAGAAACAGCATCTCCTTGGTCTCCATGCGGATTTCGTCGAACTTCTCCCCCGCCCTGAAGGTGATATCGTTGACACGCCCGGTTCTGATGTCGCGCACCTTGGTGCGAACAAAGGCGCCTCCCTTTCCAGGCTTGACGTGCTGAAACTCTATGATGATGTATGGCTTGCCATCGATCATGATGGCCTTCCCGTTCTTGAAATCTGCTGTAGAAATTGCCATGTGCTGTTCCTTTCTCGCTTTTTGTTCGGCAAACAGTATAAACGATTACTCCAGGTTGTTTTTCGTACAGGCCAGGTTGTTCTTTGTGGCTCAAGCTGCGTGGCTCAAGCTGCGTGGCTCAAGCTGCGTGGCTCAAGCTGCGTGGCTCAAGCTGCGTGGCTCAAGTTGCGTGGCTCAAGTTGCGTGGCTCAAGTTGCGTGGCTCAAGCTGCGTGGCTCAAGTTGCGTGGCTCAAGCTGTTAAATTACTCGTCACACGGTAGCCGCAAAAGTTACGCCCCCGGCCTAGCCCGGGGGGGGGTTAGCCGGGGGTAAGCCGGGGGTAAGCCGGGGTTTTTTTAGGGGAAACGGCACTAATCCACGCTTTAGTCTAGTTTATTAAGGCTTTTTGCCTCAAATACTAGACTAAAGCGTGGATTAGTGCCGTTTTCAGCTAATGTGCGACGAGTAGCACTGTTTATGCTGTCGTTGCTGCAACTGCCCAATAGCCGCTCTCTTTGAAGCTTGCAGCAACCTGCCTAGCCACATCTTCGTTTGCGCAGACTCCAAAGACAGCTGAGCCGCTTCCCGAGACCATTGCCTTGTAGACCCCCTCCTGGGTTGCCAGCTCATGTTGGAGGGTCGCCAGCTCGGGCAGAAGCGCACATGCAGCCTTACTGAGATTGTTGGCAAACTGGCTTGTAAGTAGCGGAATTGTTGACTCCTGTGCCACAAGCATACTGACCAGACGATCTGTGGGTGGTGCAGGCAGAGGATCAGCATCGAATTGCGCGTATGCCTTTGCGGTGGAAACCCCTGCTTCAGGTTTTACCAAAACGAGGTCGAGATGCGGTTGCGGCAATATCTGTATCAGGCGGTCACCATATCCTCCCATGAGCGCACATCCTCCTTGTAGAAAAAACGGCACATCTGCCCCCAGGCTTTGAGCTGCCATTTGGACTGGAGCGTCGTACTTAAAACTCTCAATCCCCCAGATTTTTCGCAACGCAATAAGTGTAGCAGCTGCATCAGAGGAGCCTCCGCCCAGCCCGGCTTCATGCGGTATGCGCTTTTCCATGGTAATGGTAAGGTGGCCTTCAAGCTGCTTGTTTAATGCTTGCTCCAATGCTATGACTGCCTTATACACGATGTTTTGTTCAGTGGAAACGCTGAGAGGAGCAATCTCAGGAGCATTGACAAGATCGATGGTAATTTGCCTGTCTCTGTTGGGATCATATGAAAACACAAGTTGATCGCTCAGGCTTATCGTTGAAAAAATGGAGCTGAGCTGGTGTTTTCCCTCAACGATAGTTTGAGAAACTCCCAGCAGCAGGTTAATTTTTGCTGGAGCCATAAGCGTAAAGCTGTTCATTGTGCTGCTCATCCCGTCTCTTCGCTATCGGGAGCGTTTTCATCTGTTCCTGCAATCTCATGCTTTTCTGATCGCAGCCTTGCAAAGAATTCACTGAGGAGCTTTGAGCACTCCTCTTCGCAGATGCCCGATGTAACTTCAAACCTGTGGTTGAGGCGCATGTCATCGTTGATCGAATACAGAGTGCCCAGAGCCCCTGCCTTGGGATCAGTTGCCCCATAGACGCATCGGTCAATACGCGACTGTTGCATGAGCCCGGCGCACATCAGGCAGGGCTCAAGCGTCACATAAACCGTACAGCCCGTAAGGCGCCAGCGCCCCAGTTTTTGCGAGGCCTCAACTAACGCCCTGAATTCCGCATGCGCAGAGGGGTCATTGTCGATTTCCCTGCGATTGAACGCAGACGCAACAAGCTCTCCATCACAGACCACAACAGCACCGATTGGCACCTCGCCGAGGCGTGCGGCAGCCTCAGCCTGCTCAATAGCCTGCCTCATAAACGAAACGTCTGTCACTTCGTCTGCTATTTGTAATTCATCCGTTTGTTTCATGTGTCAATTGTAGTGCAATCTGGTATCCTGTGATGCGCTCATGCGGAGGGATGGCAGAGCGGTCGAATGCGGCGGTCTTGAAAACCGTTGTGCGGTGATCCCGCACCCAGGGTTCGAATCCCTGTCCCTCCGCCAGCC
>Ga0209737_10001149_pt1 | contig 19484 bp, 17 predicted proteins | sample TergutCu122P3_FD_187284 | JGI IMG/M metagenome (GOLD analysis project Ga0209737, IMG submission 187284) | Cubitermes ugandensis P3 segment gut microbial communities from Kakamega Forest, Kenya - Cu122 P3 (SPAdes) (version 2) | ecosystem: Host-associated > Arthropoda: Insects > Digestive system...
CCCGCCGGTGTTTTCCATCACTGCGCGCCGAAGGCGGTCATCGAGTCGCTCGATGCCTTGCTGGCAGGCAACCGCACCGAGACCGGAAAAGAAGAAAAGCGATGAGCGAGTTGTCGAGCCTGCTGTTTACCGTTCCCCCCGCGCGCGCCGCCCGCGAAGGACTGGCCGACGGGCTTGCCGCTCAACTCGGACGCTGGGGAGAACGATTGGGGACGGTTACTCACCCCGACGACGCAGCGTACCTCGCTCGCGTGGTACGGGAACTGGTTCTGGCGGCGTGTGACGGGCACGTTTGCCTGCCGCTCGCTGCCCTGCCGGGCGGATGCGCCGATGAAGTATCGCGTGTACTGCTTGCCAGCGGCACGGCGGTCGAAGCCGGAAAAATCCCGCATACCCTGGCGGCCACGGCTTTCCCTCTCGTCATCGACAATGATCGCCTGTACCTGCGCGCTTTCTTCGATCTTGAATGCCGTCTGTCCCGCGCGTTGAGCGCCCTGGCCGTGCCGCAAGAAGAAACAGCGCTCGAGCGTTCCCGTGCCGCGCTCGAGGCCGTCTTTACCCCGCGCGACGGCGTAGACTGGCAAAAAGTAGCTGTCGCGCTTGCCCTCACCCGGCGGTTGACCCTCATCAGCGGGGGGCCTGGTACGGGTAAAACCACGACCGTGGCAGCCCTCATCGCCTGCCTGATCGAACTCGAACCGGATCTACGCATCGCGCTTGCTGCGCCCACCGGCAAAGCTGCCGCGCGACTGCGCGAAGCACTGAACGAGCGCGCGCGCGGCTTACCGGAGGCCGCCCGTGCACGGCTACCTGCCGAAGCGCATACCCTCCATCGGCTGCTCGGCGCGACGGCCACCCCAGGGCGCTTTCGGCATCATGCCGCCAATCCTCTCGCGCTCGATCTGCTCGTAGTCGACGAAGCGTCCATGCTCGACCTCGCCCTGGCCGCCAGCCTTTTCGATGCCTTGCCGTCACACGCCCGGCTGGTTCTGCTCGGCGACAAGGATCAGCTTGCCGCCGTCGAAGCGGGCGCAGTATTTGCCGATCTCTCCTCCGGCTGGCGTTTCCGCGCGCAAGAAGCCGCGCGGCTGGCGCTATTGGCCGATGTGCCGAAGGAGACGCTGATGCAAGGGGCAGGAAGCGAAGCGGCGCTGCTCGATAGTGTTGTCTGGCTCGTTCACAGCCACCGCTTTCGCGCCGACTCCGGCATTGGTCGTCTCGCACGGGAAATCAACGCGGGCGAAGGCGCGCAATCGCTCGCCTGGCTGAGAAACCAGACTGACCCCGCCGTGTGCTGGATCGAAGATGAAAACGACGCTACTTCATCTGATGCACCGCCTTCTGCCGCCGCGTTGGCGGCGATGGAAGCAGGCTATGCCGCTTATTTCTCCGCACTTCGGGAAAGCAACGTCGATGAGCCGCTGGAAGCCCGCGCGGCCAGAATCTTTACGGCCTTCGAGCATTTCCGTGTACTCGTGGCCGTGCATCGGGGCGCGCGCGGACTGGCGGCGATCAATGCCCGTCTGGAACACTACGCTCGCGCCGCCCTGGGCATCGATTCTGCGGCCACGGGGCCGTTCTGGCCGGGCCGTCCCGTCATCGTGCTGGAAAACGATCCCGTGACCCGGCTTTTCAATGGCGATGTCGGCCTGTGTCTGCCCGGTTGCGACGGCGCGCTCACCGTCGTTTTTCCTTCACATGATGGGGGCATTCGCGCTATCCCGCCGCGCCGCTTGCCCGAACATGACACCGCCTTTGCGCTGACCGTCCATAAAAGCCAGGGTTCCGAATTTTCCGAAGTCTTGTTTCTTCTGCCTGTTCAACCGATGCGTGTCATCAGTCGAGAACTTCTTTACACTGCGGTGTCGCGCGCTGCGTGCCGCGTGACCATTGCGGGCAGCGGGGCGGTTTTTGAAGCAGGATGCGCGATGCGCCACGAGCGTTTCAGCGGATTGGGCAAAAGATTGCGCAATCGGAATGGAGGATAGGTCAGATGGAACTTTTTCTATGGCGACATGCCGATGCGCTGCCGGGGGTGCCCGACTTCGCACGCGAACTTTCCCCGCACGGACACCAACAAGCCAGTAAAGTAGCGGCCTGGCTCAAGGAGCGAGCGCCTGCCGGTTTGCGCCTCCTGGTCAGTCCGGCAACCCGAACACGGCAGACGGCTGCCCATTTTGTTGATGACGAGAGCGACATCCAGCTTTGCCCGCCGCTCTACGAAAGCGCTTCGTCCGAAGAAATACTGCCCCTTCTCGGCTGGCCGAACATCACCGCGCCTACGCTCATTGTCGGCCACCAACCTCTGATCGGCGTACTTGCCATTCGTCTGCTCTCCGGGACTTCCTGCTCAGGAGCCTTTCGCAAGAGCGCCCTCTGGTGGCTGAACATCGAACCCGGCCAGAGCAGTGCACAGCTCGTGCAGGTGGTGGATGGGGATATGCTGGCGTAGGGGATGAGGCGAGCCGCGCCTTTCCCCGCTTTGCAAAAATCCCCTCGCGGGCCATCGGAATATGAAACCGAGAATATTGTGGCATCTGCTATGGCGCACTGCGCAATAGAATTCGGGTAGCACACTATCCACGGGCTGTTCATGGAGGGGGGGTCCCGGTATGTCGTCATGGCGCGAAGAGGGATCGAACGCATCCATCGTGGATGTCGTGGTGCTCATACGCGATGCCCGTGAGACCGTGCAGCGTTGCCTTGCTTCGCTTTATGCGGCCGCGTGCCGCACGATGCGCGAAATCATCGTCATCGATGGCGCTTCGCCTGCCCCGGAACTGACGAACTGGCTCGATGGCGAAGCCAGGGCAAGCCGTATCATGTTGCTGCGCAACGATGAGGGCCAAGGTTTCGCGGCCTCGATCAATGACGCATTGGCGCTGCATCCGGGACGCGATGTCGTGCTGTTGGAAGGCAACGTCGAAGTCGCAAACGACTGGCTCGACCGCTTGCTGGCTTGTGCGAGGTCGCAGCCTGACATCGGTACCGTGACGCCGTTTTCCAATAACGCTCTGTTGTGCGCCTATCCCTTTGCGGGCTGGGAAGGCGGGCTGCCCGGTTCGCAGGGGCTGGCGGCACTGGATGCGCTGATGGCTCGTGTCAATGCCGGACAATGGGTGGAATTGCCAGCAGCAGAAAGTTTTTGCATGTTGATCCGCCGCGCATGCCTGAATGCAATCGGTTTTTTCGATGTCGAGCGTTTCGGGCGCAGCAGAGGAGAAGCGAAGGATTTTTCCCGGCGCGCGCTCGCGGCGGGTTGGCGTAACGCCCTGGCCGCCAACGTGTTCGTGTATCGCGCTGCTATCGTGACGCCAGCCTCCATCAGACTGGAAACGATAGAGGACGCCGAATACAAACTGACGGCCCTGTATCCCGATTACGGCGCAAAAGTGCGGGATTTCATCCATTTCGACCCGCCGGCGAGGTTGCGGGCGAGAATCGACCGTGCACGGGCTGCGCTGGGCGGTTCCGAGTTTGCTTCGGTCATGGACGAGCGGGCGCAAAAGCGCGCTGTGCGCACGGCTTCACTGGCGGATGCGCCACTCGATCCGCTGTTGCCGACGGTGTTGCACATCACGCACGACAAGGCGGGTTCTGGGCGCTGGGTGAAGGACTATTGCGCCGCAGACCTCGATTGCCGCAACCTGATACTGCGTGGGCGCAGTTCACGCAACGCCGCCACGGCTGAACTGGCATTATTCGACCCCCGCCTGGGGCCGTTGCCCTTGATGACCTGGACGTTGAATGAGCCGATCCGAAGTGTCGCCATCGAACACGCCGAGGCGGCCAGGATCGTGAAATGGATTTGCGCTGCATTTGAAGTTCGCGCCCTGATGGTTTCGTCCTTGATAGGGGGAGCGCTCGAGCTGTTGCGGTTCGATCTGCCGACGGTTTTGATCATGCATGATCTTTTTCCGTTTTGTCCGGCGTTGTCCGGCTCTTTCGGCAAACCCTGCGAATGCTGCGATGATCCGGCTTTGGCGCGCTGCCTGCGCCAGAACTCGCACAACGCTTTCTGGCATCTGACCCATGTCGACGATTGGCAGGCTCTGCGGGCGGCGCTCAAGGAATGTCTGGCGAACGATGTGCGGGTCGTGGTGCCAAGCGAAGCCTTGCGCGCGCGTTGGGCGGCGCTTTTCCCGAGATTGGACGGGCGGTCATGGGCGTGTATTCCTTATGGATTGGGCGCGGCTTTTACGCGTGGCCCGGTGATGCCGGAGCAGGATGTCAGCGGTAGGGCCGTGAAGCTGCCACAGGCGGAGGCGCCGCGTTCTCGCTTGCGAGTCTTGATTCCAGGACGGTTGTTGCCGCATACGGGGTTGGGGCTGTGGCGAAATATTTGCGACGAATTGCGCGCCTTTGCCAATGTGTTGTTGTTGGATTGCGGCGATTTCGGCCAGCCTTTCGTAGATTGCACGGGAGTCGAGGTCGTGCGCGAGTGCGATTCCAGCGAATGGCCCGAAAAAATAGCGCAATGGCGTCCGAATTGTGCCTTGTTGCTGTCCTCGCAGCCGGAGAGTTCCTGCTACACGCTGGCCGAGATGCAGGCGCTCGCGGTGCCGGTGGTGGCTGTCCGCACGAGCGTTTGTTCAAAAGAACGCATCGATAATGGTTGGAACGGCTTCCTGGTGGAGCCCGAGACCGACGCTGTGCTGGACATCCTGCGCGCGTTCGACCGGGCGCGCGAACGGCTCACCATCGTTGCCGACATTCTGCGCTTCAACCCGGTGCGCACGGCCTTCGAGATGGTGGCCGACTACCGACGGCTGTTGCCGGAACTGGGCGAGGCAGGGATCGAAATGGAAGGCAGAGGCAGCAGGGAGGCGGAAACCTTGCTCGCCGTTTTGGGCAAACGCCTGCGGGGACAGGAGGAAATTCAGCGGTTGAAAGACCTCCTACAAGCGTGTGACGAGGAGGCCCGTGCCCGAGCGCTCAACCAGCGCCGCCTGGAATCCATGGTAGGGATGCTGGCGGCGCAGCATGCGGCCATATTGCGTTCGCCGTCATGGAAGGCGAGCGCGCCGGTGCGTTATGTCGAGCGCCTGTGGGAACGCCTGCGTGGCAGGATTTCACCGCCGACGGAAAAGCCGCAGGTCATACGCAACACGCGCGTGGAACGACGCAAAGCGCCGCGCCAGAAACACCCGGCGCCGCTCCTGTTACGTTCCCGCGCTTCGGCCAGGTACTGGCTGTGCGAGGTCATCGGCGTGCCGGACGCTTCCGTTATCATCGCCGGAGGCGGACCGGATCAATCACAGCGGGCGTTACGAAATTTCATCGCACTGGCCGACACCGTGACGCGCAGCAGTACGCGGGCCTGTTTCGTCTGGTGCGGGCGGTTGGATAACCTGCGTTCCGATGATGCGTTTGCCCTGAAATCACTGCGCGAGGTCGGTGATTTTTTCGTCCTCGACACACAATTGGATGCGGAAGTCTTCGCCGGGGCCGATGTGCTGCTCCTGCCCGCGGAAACGGTAAGACAGTTCAATGGAGCGGTGGCCGGCGTCAAGCATATCGCCTTGCCGCTCGACCCGCCTGAAGCCGGCGCAGGCGGTGTTTTGGCCGCTACGGTGACACAGTTGTTGCAATATTGTGACAACACGGATAAAACAGACGCCTTACAAGCCGTTTAACAGCATTTTCCCAATACGCGAAGCGCCATGCCAGGAACACTCATTACCGTCACAGCGCCCTCCGGGGCGGGAAAAACCACGCTGGTACGCGAACTATTGCAGCGTGACCCCAACCTGCGCCTGTCGGTTTCCTACACGACCCGCGCCCCGCGCGAGGGAGAGGAAAACGGGCGCGAATACCATTTCATCGAAACCGGGCGTTTTCTTGAAATGCGCGATGCCAATGGATTCGTCGAATGGGCCCAAGTGCATGGCAACTACTACGGCACTTCCCGCGCCTGGCTTGCTTCGCAACTCGATGAAGGGCGCGACACCGTGCTCGAAATCGACTGGCAAGGCGCGCGACAGGTGCGCGAAGCGTTTCCTCACTCGGTGAGTGTTTTCGTGCTACCGCCGTCATTGGGTGAGCTTGAAAACCGTCTGCGCGGGCGGGGAACCGACAGCGAGGAAACCATTGCTCAGCGTTTGCAAGCGGCGATGGGAGAAATGCGCCATGTGGAGGAATTCTCCTACGTTATAATAAACAATCGCTTACCGGACGCCGTTACCGAATTGGCGGCGATCGTACAGGCGGCGCGGTTGCGTTATGTCAATCAGCATAAGCGCCACCCGCAGTATTTTTCTTTTCTTGCACAGGATTGTTGAAAATGGCCCGTGTGACCGTTGAAGCTTGTTTGAAAAAAATCCCAAACCGTTTCATGCTGACGTTAGCGGCGGCTTATCGCGCTCGTCAACTCACGATAGGCGGTACGCCGCAAATCGAGATCGACCCCAACAGCAACGATAAACCTACGGTTATCGCGCTCAAGGAAGTCGAAATGGGTAAAGTCGGTCTGGAAATGCTCAATCGCGGACAGGCGTAAAAATACGCCAGGAAGAAAAGGATCGTGGAAATTGCCCAAGTGCCCCCCCTGCGAGTGGTTGACACCGTGGCGGGCGAAGCTGGGGCGGACGCTATCCGTCCGGGGCGAAGCCCGCCTGCTTTCGATGCCAGCCTGCTGCGCGACCCCACTGGGCCGCTTTTTGCGCTCCTGAAAGAGAAGGTTGCCGCCTACCTCAAAGAAGAGGACGTTACCCGCATCGAGGCGGCTTACCGCTTCGCTGCCGAAGCGCACAGCGGCCAGACGCGCAAGAGCGGCGAACTCTACATCGCCCATCCTCTTGCGGTCGCTTCCATCGTTGCCGACTGGCATCTCGATGCTCAGGCGCTCTGTGCAGCGCTGCTGCACGATGTCGTCGAAGATGCCTTCATTTCCAAGGCCGAAATTGCTGAACGGTTTGGCCAATCCGCCGCCGATCTCGTCGACAGCCTTTCCAAACTAGACAAACTCAAGTTCAGTTCCCACGAAGAAGCGCAGGCAGCCAATTTCAACAAAATGCTGCTTGCCATGAGCAGTGATCTGCGAGTCATTCTCATCAAGCTTGCCGATCGTCTGCACAACATTCGCACCCTGTTCGTGATGCGTCCTGACAAGCGCCGCCGCATCGCCAGTGAAACACTGGAGATTTACGCGCCGATTGCCCGTCGCCTGGGTCTGGATGGCATTTTCCAGGAATTGGAAGATCTGGCGTTTGCCAACAGATACCCTTGGCGGCATCGCGTGCTTGGCCGCGCGGTCACGATCGAGCGCAACAACCGCCGTCGCCTGCTTGTCCAACTCCAGTCCGGCATCGAAGAGTGCTTGCAGCAATGGGGCGTCAAAGCGGAAGTGCAGGGGCGTGAAAAGCGCCTCTACAGCATCTACAGAAAGATGTGCGAAAGGATTACCGAGTCGCGCCGCAGCCACAGTCATCTGATGGGAGGAAAGCGCCGGGCCTTTTCCCATGTCTATGACATTCACGGCTTTCGCCTCGTCGTTCCTGATGTGGCTGGCTGCTACCTTGGACTCGGTGCGCTGCACTCGCTCTACCAGCCGTACCCTGGTCGTTTCAAGGATTACATCGCCATCCCGCGTGAAAACGGCTACCGCAGCTTACACACGACCCTGATAGGCCCAGGGGGCGTGCTTGCCGAAGTGCAGATTCGTACTCGCGAAATGCACCACATTGCCGAGTCGGGCGTTGCCGCGCACTGGCTCTACAAAGACGACGACAAGAACATCAACGAATTGCAGCAACAAACCCATGCCTGGCTGCAATCTCTGCTCGACTTGCAGATGAACTCGGGCGGGGCGAGCGAATTCCTCGAACAGGTCAAGGTCAACCTGTTTCCCGGCGAAATTTTCGTGATTTCACCCAAGGGTCGCATTTTCAGTTTGCCGGACGGTTCCACCCCGGTCGATTTTGCCTATGCCATACACACCGATGTTGGGCATCGTTGCGTTGGCTGTCGCATCAATTCCGACCACAAACCGCTCAACACCGAATTGCAGAGTGGTGATCAAGTAGAAATCATCACCTCGGCCTATCCCAGTCCCAATCCTGCCTGGCTCAACTACGTACGCACCGGGCGTGCCAGATCGGGAATTCGTCACTTTCTCAAAAACAAGCAGCAAGACGAAGCCATTGGCCTGGGTGAGCGCCTGCTCAATCTTGCCTTACGTCCTCACGGCTTCACCGCCGACGAAATTGCCCCGGCCGCCTGGGAGCGTTTTCTGCGCGACCGGGGGGTTGCCTGTACCCGCGACATCTACGCCGACATTGGTCTTGGCAACCGCATGCCGGTAGCCGTAGCGCGTCGGCTGTTGCTTGCTCAGAGGCGTGTCGATGGGCTGGCGGGCAAGGAGGAGGGAGAAGAAGGCGGCAACATGCCGAGACTCAAAATACACGGCGGCGAGAGTGGGGCGATGCAGTTAGCCAAATGTTGCCAGCCGATTCCGGGCGATGCTGTAGTGGGGCTCATCCGTCGTGGGCAGGGACTTGAAATTCACCTCCAGGATTGTCCCGCCGTCACCCGCATGCGCGGTCATCTCGGGCGATGGGTCGATGCAGACTGGGAGCCGGACGAATCCCGTCTGTTTGACGTGACGATCCGCATTCTCTGCCATTCCGGGCACAACATGCTCGTGCGCATTGCCAACGCCATTTCTTCCAGTGACTGCAACATTCAGAGCGCCGTCATGGATCATCAGCCCGAGTCGCCTTCCGTGACCACGCTACGCATGACCCTACAAGTTCGCGACCGTCAGCATCTTGCCCAAGTCATACGGCGCGTGCGGCATGTTCCAGAAGTCGCGCGCATCGCGCGGCTGAAATCCGGTGTTTGAGCAGCAGCGCATGCTTGAAAGCAACAAGTGTAAGTCTATTCTTCTTTTTCAAATTCTTTTTCTTTGATCCATTTTACAATTTTTTTATTGTTGTTTGTTGTATACTCAACTAAACAATACCAAATATCTTCATCCTCAGAGCGTTTATAATCTCTAAGAAGTATTCTATTATCTTTGATGAGATACATTTTTGATTGATCATTGGCGTCCGGTGAGTTATAGAGCCATGCTTTATCGCTGGTTACTTTGGCAAACTGTGGTTTTCTTTCCCACCAATTTTTATCATTTTCGACAAGTATAATTTTTTCAATTACTTTTCCGTTTTTATCGAAAATTGTTCTTTCAAAACTATTCTTATCCTGCATTTCAAGTATTAATTTTCCACTAATATAGCTATAAACTTCTTCAAACCAACTTGCCGCGTTACGATAACTGCTAATGATTTTTCCGTCATGGAAAGTGATATTGTATAGGTAGTGCCCAGTATTTTTCTTATTGTTATCTATAATTTGTTCAAATTTACCATTTTTGTTTATACGAAATAGTGTCGATCCTACGTTTACAGCACCATTTGAACTTTCTTCTGTAATAATAAGTTCAGGGATTCCATCATTGTCCAGATCATGAAGAGTAAAAGATGGAGTTTCAAAATACAGATTTGAAGAGTTTTCGGTATTTGGTAGATTCGTTTTAGTACAACCTGCTGTTGTACATATTTTTAAATAAGGCTTTCTGGCTTTATCATAAACTTTATATGTATGAGCAGGGTCTGCACCATAAGTAAAGGCTGGGAAAAAAAGCAATGACAGCAAGTAAAACTTGAAAGAATTAGTGAGCGTAGGCATTATTGTGCTCCTGGATCAAGCAAGCGTAGAGAGTGAAATTTATGAACTAGTTCCCATTTTCTTTTAATTGATATGAATGCATTCGCCTAGCATATCAAAAGATTGTTCTTGAGAGCCCTTTTTTACAGTCAGCACAGCATCTAAATAAAATGGAGTACAAGAAATTTTTTCATTATCACAATCTCGTTCTTTGAATTCCATTTCTACTACATAATCATTGTTTTTATAGAGAGTCGGTGAATAGATCCCTAGCGATTTTTGGTGTAAAATAATTTGATTCTTATTTATGTTTATGACTGATATTGCTGTGCAATCTCCTACATCAAGAGGAATATCCTTCGAATAAGATACACAAACACCTCTTTGAATAAAATGTTTGGTTTTTGGATCTTTTGTACCTTTTAATTGAAAAAAACATTCTCCCCGCTCTTTTGTTGTTAACGGGTAAAGCCTTAGCGCGTCAGATTCGGCCGCAGTGGCATGAGCGCAGCCAACTGAAAGCAGCATCAGAATAACCAGAGATTTATGCATCACTTATTTTTCCTTTTTTAAGGTTGCGGCAAATTCTTTTCAGCTAGAATGTAGGTTGGATAAGCCGCGAAGCGGCGCAATCCGACGATTATATACTCCGATGCGAAGCATCGCAAAAGTAGGTGATGCTTCGCGCCGGAGGGAACGAACGCCAGATTTCGGGCTACGTTTGCTTATGTACGGCGCTGCGCGGTTTCGCTGTCCCCGGTTTTGGTCAGCGAGGAAGGTAAAAATCTTCTGATGAGCAATATCCACCTAAAGCGGACTCGATACCGTTACCGATAGTTTCAATGGTATTGACGGAATAGGTTGGATTAGTGGAATCAGGTGTTGATGTACCGAAATTAGGAATTGCTTTCCATGCTTCTTTTTCGTCTGCAATGTTCCCACAATAAAACAAACCTTTACCTGTAGAATAGTTGATACTGATTTTTTCTAACCTACCATCAGATCGATATACAGTACTCGAGTCATGACCAATTAATTCAAACCTTTTGTTTTGCCAATGAAAGATGTAGGTAATATTGTTTATAATGCTGTCTTGCACAGGAAAAATATGAAGATTTATTCTCAAAATACCTCGTTCTATTGATATCGAATCGGGATCGATGAAATCAACAATAAGTGGGTTAACATAACGTGGAATAAGAGCATGATTCTCTAACACTAAGAAATAACTACCTTCTTTTTTACCAAAAATCACAACAAGAATACGAGGATTGGTGTCTATTAGTTCTACACTTGTATCGCCATTTTTTACAATGTTTTTAGGATTGTTTTCATGTAAAAGGAGAGCAAAATCGCCGAGACCGTCATTGTTTAAATCACCCTTTGCTTGAATTTCAACAACCCAGCCTTTCGGTACAAAATCATCAACTGTACTTCCAGATTTCGGTAATACAGGGTAATGCGCTTTGGGAATTTTTAATTCTTGCGCATTAGCAAAAACACCTACGAGAAGGCATGCAAGTAATAATAGTGTACGCATCATGTCTATTTCCTATATCTTTACTACCTATATTTCAATCTGGGCTATCCGATAATTTTCTTAGTTTATTTTTTTGCCATGCCATAAAATAACGGAGTGACAGCGTTAGCCTGCATCCATTTTGAAAGAGTTTTTCCTAGTGTGGCAGAATCAAAGTCAACAAAAACCCATTCCATATCTTCCACTGTTTCTCGTTTCCTGATAATCACATAATCTCCTTTGACGAGGTACATTTTTGATGGCTTTTTCGAATCAGGAGTATCAAACAGAACTGCTTTGTCCACATTGACCGCAGCAGTATTGGCGTTTCTGTAGACATTTCCATCCAATTTGTAGACTTCGGTTGATTTTTCGTTATTATTAGAATTGCAACTATCGCGGAAATAGTCATGTACTTTTACATCGAAATCGAAATAACCGTTGGTTTGCCGGTTCGATAAAAAAAGCTCTTTACTACGAACGTGCTCAGTTCTCCGTTTACGATCGTTACTACATTTATCCTTTCCAATATTACGCAAGGATAATGATTTTGTAAAATCATTTAGAACCTTTTTAATCTTCCCATCCTCGATGGCAAATAAAGAAAGTTTTGTATAGTCTTTAATTAGTCCTTCTGTAATTGGATCGTTGTCTTCACCTGGGCGATGAATTCCTAAAACCACATAAAATGCGTATGCAAAATTTCCTTTTCCATTCAAATCATAATATGGTACTGCATCCGAATAATGATCTGCAGGAAATATGTCGTATAAATGTCTATCGTATTTTTTTATCTCAGTTATGCTATCAAGAACACTTCCCCTCATGTCGGACAGTACGGTATAAAATGTATATTTATAGACGCGAGCTTCTTTACTTGTCCTTTGAGAATTAACTTGGTCTCCCAAATAGTTCTCTGATCGAACAAAAAACCATAGTCTATGTTTATCAGAAACATTAATTTTTTCAGCAAATTCTATCTTAATATTAAGTTTGTTCAAAATTAAATTCATTTCTTCTCTTTCTTTATCGGTTTCGACAAGGGGAAAAGCGTTATTTATAAATAAAAACTGAAAAATGAAGACAGTAAGAGCGAAAATTTTTACAGAAGATACATGTCTGCTAAATCTAATCATGACGCACCTCGCTTGTTAGTTTCAGTAAAAAATTTATTTCCCCATATATTATCAAATAAATCTCTTCTGTTATTGAGTCTGTCCCCATTATTCATTGTTCAATTGTGGTTTGTCTCTTATTCTTCCTATGTGGATTACTCCCACTTGCACCCTTTGTCCTCAAGCGCAGCGTAGTCTTCGGAGAAGTGGACTATCCGACCGTTTCGATAGTTCTTGTACGTGAAACCATAAATACGGGCACCTTGAGTAACCGTATTGTATTCCCCTGTGACTTTTCCGTCCACGATCTCAAGCCAAATTGACGTGAACATCCATGGTCTTCCTTTCACCATCTCCTCGCCCTCACTCGATTTCAGAATCAAGTGAATCGGCTTCGACGAGTTCTTGTATTTAACATAGGACGTGATCCAATGAGCGGGTATAGCATCTTTATACCAGCCCCACTCCAGACGGATTGAGTTTTCAGGGGTACCAGATAAACAATTGAAATCTACAAACACTCGCTCATCTACCACGGCTGAAGGTGAAAAATAGCTCTGCAATTCATGGATGCGATCTTCGATAACTTTGACTCGGCAAAGGTGGTAATGGCGAGCCTCTCCCACTTGCCCCCATTCACCATTGCGTAAAAAATTGCAAGACTTTTCCTTATAGGCGTTCCATGCGCGCTGTTCGGCCAAAAGGTCGCTCTTTGTCTGGCCTTCAGCGTTTTTATAAAGCGACTTCCAGACTTCATTCAGTTTGCTATCAGCGCGTACATGCCACTCGTAAGTACAAACGTCCTTCGGACCTTCGGTGTTCGCACACTTATCATAGAGCGCGTCTGCCCATGCGGGGGATGCAACCAACGTCACGAAGAGCAAACCAATCACAAATGCGAGATTTTTCATTGTCCACCTAAAGTGAGTGTAGCCTGGATAAGCGAGGCGCTATCCAGGGATAGTGTTATCCGATGCGAAACATCGCTAATGTTTGGTTTGTAATTTAGCATATAAATGTCAGTTAAGGATAAAACAACCATTGCATTCACTTGGCGACGCTTCGCGTCGGAAGGTTAGAATCCCTGAACGGCGCTTCGCTTGTCTAGGCTACGCTTGCTACCTATAAAGTTCATCTTAGAAATCCTCTGGAAAATCCGTTTTCCAATCTGAGCTATCCGCAAATTTTCTTAGTTTATTAACACGATCTCTCATGGAAGATGCTATACATTGCGTATCATCTTTGCATTTATTTCTTTCAGAAATCCATTTTTTTTGTAACTCAGTAAATCTCTTCATTTCGAGAGTATCTTTAGAATCAGCGTCACTATCAAGAACAGCCTTATAAGTCTTGGACACAATTCTATCATATCTTGATAATTCATTAGAGTCACAGATTGTTTTTTCGGTGATATTTAGTTTTCCTGAGCAGCTAAAGGAAGGAGCGATTTTAGTGTTACCGCTATCGTTTGAAAACGTATAAAGTACTTTTTCTGGTATGTAAGAAGTTGTTCCATTTTCTACTGGAAGGTTTATTTGAACGATTTCATAGTGTGACCCTTTTTTGAGACCAAAAAACATCAGTTTCTTTGCATTTTTAATAGGTTTAATTGGAATAAATTCATAGCCATGAAGAGTGAACAATTTGTTAAAATCTGGTGAAAACGCAATAATCGTAACGTTTTCTGTTAACCCATCGTATTCGCCTTTCTGGCATCGCACGAAATAGATGTCTGAATAAACTAGACCAGAGGGTGACTTGCACTCAACTACTTTTCTCACATTTTTGAGCCACTTTGCAGATGAAGAATAGCGCATGCTAAGAGCTAATTCGCTTTCGTTTTCTAAAAAATCTTTAGTCGCAACAGATTTACCGCGGCAAATACCGCCAATCGAAGTAATTCCATCTAAACCATTAAAACCTATAGTATAGCTACAATCTATGTAAATGATGTCCGATTCAATATCTACTATTGGGGTTATGACTTCATACTTTGTGCGTGATGCGCTTCCGAGGTAATGTATTATTGAAATGCCCGTCTCTGGGGAACCGCCAATAGAGACATAGTCTTGGCCCATGTCTCTAATTATGCCTTTCGATTCAGCAATTATTTTTGCTAGTTTGAGTTGTTTCGTGAAATTACTCTCTTCAGCAGAAACAGCAAATACCATGTTTGGAGCGCACAAAGAAAGCAGTATAGCAAAAGCCATAAGCGGTGATTTAATATTCATCATATTGAGTCCTTTATGCGTACGTTCGCAGAAAACTGACCATTTTGAAGAGGAGGGTGGTGTATATCTGGTCAAAGTCTCCAATTGTTGCAATAACGTCTTGTTTCAGTAATTTGTTTTAATTTCATTTCTTTTAAAACAAATAAACGTTCTCGACATTCTAAAGTTTCTTTTTTTTGTATTTCATACTGAGCAACAAGCATACTACTTTCTGGTCTGTAAAATAAAATCGTAGTGTATTGATATCCATCACTTGTTTTGGCTGGAGGGTCTGTACTTGCAAACATATGCATTATTGGGATACTGTTTCCTGTCGTCAGATCGGTTAATTGATAATATCTACAACCTGCGCCACAACTATGGGTTGATAGAAAATATTTTCCAGAGAAGTTAATGCTTGGCATGCTAATGATTTTTCCCGCAGAGTCCCTCCATATACCGTCTTTATCGACTGTAAATTCTTTAGGAATGCGAATTTCCCCAGAAAAAACCGTTTCTTGATAGTCAGTGAAATCTGGTTTTTCACGGTGATTGAGAGATGTTTTCATGACTGTTTCAGCTTGTGCAACACTCACAAGCATAAAAAGAGAAATTATTAACTTATTCATGATTTTTCCTTACTTCAATAAATCAAATCATTAAGTCTGCCCAGCAAGCGTAGCCTGGACAAGCGAAGCGCTGTTCGGTGTTTAGCATATCATATCAGTTAAGGATAAGGCAATCATTGCATTCATTCAGCGACGCTTCGCGTCGGAAGGTTTGAATCCCCGGACGGCGCTTCGCTTGTCCAGGCTACGCTTGCTGTCGAAGTGGATGGTAAAACGATGGTCTTAGATCCTTCTATGTTCAAAGGTCCTGTGGCGCCTGATGAGTGGCGTTCAAAAATGGTTAATAAGACTCCTGGCAAAGGAACTCCAACTATCAGGAATACAGATTCAAGCCCTTTTTTTATTGATCCTCATGGAGATATAATGGAAGATCCAGATTACTCAGAAACAAAGAATCGTTTTGAACATCATAAAAAAGATCGTGACGATATGAAAGCATCTGCGATCGCTTTGAGTGTCATAAGAATGCTTTGGCGAAATTGTTGTCTTAGTTAAGGAGAACAGAAATGAGCGCAACTCTTATCTCAACCTGGATTATTGGTTTTTTAATCAAAACAGAACCATTGCCAACAGGGGCTGTACGTTTAATACTGGACAACGGGCAGGTCGGTGTTGTAGAAAATCCGCAAAGCATCGGATTGTCATTCTTGCTCGAACCCAGCAAACAAGATGGCTTTAACAATGATGGAGTTGCATTTAAAAAGAATGAACAGAATATTATTACAGAAATCCGTAGAGCTCGTGTGCGAATTCGTATAGGTGCCAAGTGGGAACAGGCCACATCTTCCCTTGTTCTTTCTTTTTATAGATACCATGGAGGTGAGGTGAACAATCAACAGCTTCATCGGAAGCCTTATTTGTCGATCGCCTCTCTTCTCACTCCTACTGCTTATGAGTTACGCCCTACGTTACATGACTTTGACATCTTTTGCCATATTGCAGAAGGTGCCGCAAAAAATGGAAAACCAGTCGATTTTGTGATAGGAGAGCATCCGTTAGACATTATTTATATTCAATACAGTCAGTCGGCATTTAAAAATCCTCCGGGCAGTTTTCATCGTTTTTCTGATGAAAATTAACAAAGAAACAGGCTATCGGGAAGAATCTGCGGCTCATTTTGAAGAACGTGAAAAGAACCAAGAAGACAACCGTTGCAAGCGATCCTGAAGGCATTCGATTGGAGGTGGAAGTTTTCAAAAACAGATTGTGTACGCTCGCCGAAATTTGATCAGGTTTGATGCGCGTTGAAAATTGACCAGGGTGTTTAACCTGCTGAAGTGACCCCCAGGATGGCCAACGCTAAAAGAACATTACGCATGGAAATCATCTCATTTCCTCCTTTATTTACCATCAATCGATCAATGAGGGTCATCAGGTTTTGGGAATTTTACAAGCTTGATAACTCCATATCCTTTGCCTACCTCATGGAGTTCTGTGTTCTTTCCACCATTAGGCTACGCTTGCTGCGTTTGTTTTCGTTTTTTGTTTGTCAAGGTTTGAAAAAACGAGTTATTTTGCTCTTTGACGCAAATGTGCAGATGCGTTGCACTTGGCCTTGGCGAATCTGCACCAAACCGCCACCATCCTGATTATCGAAACGGATGTAATATTTGTTGTCATTTTCATAAATGCCATTTGCGCTTCCTCCTAATTTTCCCAGCGCTTCATTGAGCGGTGTTTGCTGGATGGAATTCATGTTTTGAGACAAGACAACCAAGCGTGTTCTTATTTCGCCAGGAAGGCCATCCATTCTATACAAAAGCTCTCCTATCTTTTGGGGGGAGCCGCTGCTGTCGAGATCAATTTCGGTATAGGAAAGGCGGTCAAGAAAATAGCTGTCTTCATAATACTCCCCAACATCAAATTCGTTTGGATCGAATTCGCGTGGTCTCTCCCAAGAATTGAGTGCCTTCACGCTTCTGTTGACCATTTTTGTACACAACACTTCGTGCTTATCTTGTGCCCACTTGACAGTGCTTGTTTGGCCAATCTCACAAATTGAACGAAATTTCCCACCGGGCTTGAGCCAAAAGATCGTACTCCATCTTTGACCTGCAATTTTGTAATAACGGCCTTTGTACATGACCAAATCAACCTCTTGGCCAGAGTTAAAGTGAGCAGGGTCGTAGTTAAGGCCGACGACTTCTTCTGTGCCATAGTCACCTTCTTCAGAGTTCATCAGATAGGACAGGCTGTAGATATCGTGAGAAAGTACACGGAAAGTGGCTGAAAAAAGCACATAGCGCTGAGGTTTCTCATTGCGCGCAAACTGCACATTGTAAATTCCTATAGGCCATATAGGGCCAGCGCCTATTTTATGAATGCGTTTGAGATGGTCTTCTTCTTCTTTGCTAAGCGACCATAGCATGTCGCTTTGGCCGTCGAGTTCAGCGGAGAATTCTGAGAGTTCTCTCATCGGAACAGCAAGTTCAGACAGACGGCCAGAAGCAGTTAGCTCCGTGATTTTTTTGCAAGCGTCTTTGGCTTCTTGCTCCGATAACGGTTTGTCGATTTTTTCAAAGTACTGCAATTGGTCTATGCGAACCCTATATGCCCAAACAAGGCATTCTTCTGTCGTGCATGCGTCTCGCACCGTCTCTAGCCACTTCTTCTGCTCGGCTTGGAGTCCTTTTTGTTTTGCCAAAACTGCTTTGTAAACATCGTTGAGTTGAGCATCGAGTTTCTTGAGCGTCAATGATGAACAGATGAGTTGCTCGGCTTTTGACTGGGCTTTGTCGCATTGGATGGCTTGCGCTGAAATGGGAAAACAGCAGACAAGCAGCAGGAACCACGTAAAAATTACTTGTTTTCGAAACATGAGCATTTCATCCCTTCAGCGATAAATGTCACTAAAGCTGACATTCATGCCGCCGCAGACTCCATCGTCCGTTACGATTAGATAGTTGGATACCAGACGCATTCGCACTGTGCATGAGTAGCCGCTTGAAATCGTTAGTAGATCACCCACCGGTGCAGCCTTTCCTGCAAAACCACCTTCATTGCAATAGTAGCCGTCTGGGCGCTCCCTGCAGTCCCCAAGAGTGCTTCCAGATACCTCAAGATCACTACCTTTGAGTCTGATACTGATTTCTCCATGCTGACCGCTGTACCAAATTTTTGCCCAATCGCCAAGCTGAGGTACAGATTTTACGGGAGAAATTTCGAGATTTTTGGTAGGGAGCCAGCCAATGAACACTTGTTTTTTTCCAAAAAACAAGCCACATGTCCAGTCGTTGGTGCTTTTTGAAACAATTAGCTTGTCACCCGCAACGAGATACGCTTTTTGGATACATTGCGCGGAGTCAGGGCAATCCTTACCGTTGCCTCTGAAGTGAAGCTTTCCGTTCTCTGTTGCTGAAACTTTAGCCTGCTTGACGTCTGTAGTTTGAGACGTGAACAGCTCATCGTTGCAGTACGGTTCAACCGCCTCGGAGGAGAGGGGAGTCCACAGAAGAGCTAGGACAATTAATGTACGCATAGTTGGATCACCTGTTTTCGAAACATGAGCATTTCATTCTCCGGGTACTCCGTTATTCTCTAGCGCGAAGTTAGTATAGGTTGGAGTGAGCTTGCGAACCCCAACGTTGCTATCCTATTTCGAAACGTTGGGGTTTGCTACGCGCACCCCAACCTATGGCCCTGCACTGGCTATGGATTCCGGTCATTATTTGCTAAGTGAATAGCATTGGGCCTGTCCTCGTTCCCGTTACTCGTCTTCGCGCAAATTAGGTAATTTATCTCTTTTTATATCACATTTATCTAACGAAATAATTTTTGAGGGTGCACCATGGTGCCTTTCTACACATACTGGGTTGTTTCTATTCGCAATAATAATGCTTTCACAATCTTTATCTTCATCACTGATATAACTACGAATTTCGCCAGTTGTACGAATACAGACATTGCTGTCATATATTAGAACTGTTGATTTTTTAATAATGATTTTATTGTCGCCTGTAAATGAATAAATTTCTCTGATTACATCGTAAGGAGTAAGGGCTTCATATAGAAACGTCCCGTCGTCTTGCCGAAAAGCTGCTATAGGAATATAGCCTGCATAAACAATTGTTCTTGTCGCCGTATCAACAATATATATACTTTCGCTTGACGTGGGTGATACTCCGGTACATGGACTTAAGGAAGTATATATAGCCTTTCTCCCAAAGAAATTGGCATCAAAGGAAGCATTATCTTTGCACGATTCTTTTGTGTTAATGGAGAAAACTTTTTTTCCATTCTTAACAAGATTAAGAAGCATAGTATTATCACATACTACCTGTGCAACATGGTTGGCATCAATTTTGAATTCATTAATAACTCCTGCTCGCACATTTTCGCACCTGCC
>Ga0209737_10001150_pt1 | contig 19473 bp, 17 predicted proteins | sample TergutCu122P3_FD_187284 | JGI IMG/M metagenome (GOLD analysis project Ga0209737, IMG submission 187284) | Cubitermes ugandensis P3 segment gut microbial communities from Kakamega Forest, Kenya - Cu122 P3 (SPAdes) (version 2) | ecosystem: Host-associated > Arthropoda: Insects > Digestive system...
CATTGCTCAAACTGGCCTTATATTCCTGCCGCAAAATCTTTCCGGTACTGTTCCGCCCACTTTTGAGTTAACTTCATTAGGAGCCGACATTCAAGTCGTTCTAATAGGCAATGATATAACAACTATAACATATAGTATTACCGGCGCTACGGGTGTTGAGTTCGCCGGAAGATTCCCCGAAGGTATTACAGGTGTTTTTGACCCATTAAATAACCAACTAACTATTAGCGGCAACGTGGATATACAAGGGGCTACAGGCATTTATAATTACACCGTCGTTGTTTTTGGCGATTGCGGTATAACAAGTATTTATGGGCGTATCGTTGTAAGAGGCGGCTGCCACCACAAAGTTTTTGACCACGTAAATAACGAGATTTACAGCTCCGTCTTAGTGGCTGATGTTTGCTGGCTTCGCGAAAACCTACGCAACAAGTTGTATCAGGATGGTACGGAAATTCCCTTTGCAAAACCATACGACCATTTGATGTATCCAAATATTGATGACATCAATTTTAAAGAATTTGGCTTACTATACGATTATGAATCGGTAATGGGCGGTGCAATATGTCCGGATGGCTGGGGAATACCAACTGCCGAAGAGTGGGATTTGCTAAAATCGGTGCCTGCCGTCACTTTAAAAACTGCAGAGCATTGGTTAGACCCCAACACAAACACAAATAGTACCGATTTCAACTTGCGTGCAGCCGGTTACTATAATAATGCTACGGAGCGCTTTGAAGAACTGTACGGTTACACAGCATTTTGGTCTTTCGAAACCTCAACCTCTTCCTTCATACCTGCTGCTTGCTTTACCCACGCATGTCCTTTAATTGAAATTAAAGAAATCAACAAAGTTGACGGCGTAAGTGTGAGATGTGTACAAAAGGAGTAAGAAATTGATTCTGAAAGGCAAGTCCGCAAGGTGGCTTCAAAACTTAAAATACTTATGGGTAGAATTTTAGCCGTTGACTATGGACAAAAAAGAGTGGGGTTTGCGGTAACAGACGAATTGCAGATAACAGCTCAAGCTTTGGAAACAGTTCATGTTTCCAAAGCTTTTGATTTCTTGAATAACTACATTAAAGTAGAAAAAGTAGATACTATTGTTGTTGGAGAACCAAAAAACATGAACAACACTGCTTCAAGCGCCGCCCGTTTTATTGAACCCTTTGTTAACAGATTAAGAAAAGAGTTCAAAGGTGTTAATATTGTACGTTTCGATGAACGCTTCACTTCTAAAATGGCATTCCAAACTCTTATAGATGCAGGGGTTAACAAAAAAACACGCGCCAATAAATCACTCATCGACAAAATTAGCGCTACCATCCTTCTCCAATCCTATTTACTTTCAAAAGAAAACTATAAACCCATAAGCCTATAAACCATTAATCACTATTCACTAAAAAAATGCTCCCCATTTACCTCCACGGACACCCCATATTAAGAAAAAAATCGAATGTTGTAACAGAACCCATATCTCAATTACAAGAACTTATTGATGAGATGTTTGAAACGATGTACAATGCCGAAGGAGTTGGGCTTGCTGCCCCGCAAATTGGGCGCTCTCTACAACTATTCATTCTTGACACACACGCATTTAAAGAAACTTATCCCGATACGGAAGAACTGAAAGAAGTTTTTATCAATCCCACAGTTATTGAAGTTTTGGGTAATGATTTTACTTTTAACGAAGGCTGCTTGAGTTTGCCCGAAATAAGAGAAGATGTAGTTCGTAAATCGGAAATTATTTTAGAATATACAAATAGAGAAGGTGAAAGAAAAAAAACTCATTTTAAAGGATTGGTAGCCAGAGTAATCCTCCATGAGTTAGACCATTTAGAAGGACACGTCTTTAGCGACAGGGTTTCCTCCATTAGAAAAATGATTATTAAGAAAAAATTGAATGATATTGCATCTGGCAAGACAAAACCAAAGTATAAATCAAAGCATAATTAAACATGAGAAGAAAATTATTCATTATTCTATCTGCTTTTTTGGTTGTTTTTAGCACAAGCTGCTACAAACAGCCTGAAAACAAATTAATGCAAGAAAAAGGCAAATCACAAAATACAGTGTTGCTTTTACAGCACCAAATAGACTCGCTAAATGCTTTGGGAGAGTTCGATATTCAAGTTGCCAAAGACTACATCAGCAACGTAAGATTATACACTCATGAATATCCGGAAGATCCTATTTCGGCAGAGCTTTTGTATCATGCTGCATTAATGGCTATGACTGTGGCTAAAGCGACTCAAGACATTGATGAAAAAGAGAGTTACAGCCAAATAGCATTAATCATTTTCGACGATATTCAAAAAGTATATCCGGAATTTTCCGGAATTAAAAATTGCCTTTTTAATAAAGGTGTTATTTTTGATGACATTCTCAACGATTTTGAAAATGCTGAAATATTTTATAGAATGTACATTGCTACTTACCCTACCGATACTTTGGCTATAAGTTTGGAAGGATACCTTCAATTTTTCGGCAAATCGCCTGAAGAGATTATGGTGGAATATCGGTGGAGGTAGTTATGGACTTAAACATCATCACCTCAGCCTATAATAAAATGAATTTTTGTAATATTGTAAATCAGTCAAACAACCCGTTGCCGTTTTATAGCACTGAGCAATCGGCAGGTATGGATTTGTACGCATCACTTCCTGAGCCAAAAGAGCTTCAACCCATGGAACGTGCACTTATTCCTACCGGTATTTTTATTGCCATACCTGAAAACTACGAGGCTCAAGTGCGCCCGAGAAGCGGGTTGGCAATAAAAAACGGCATTACCGTGCTCAATGCCCCCGGTACTATTGATGCCGATTATCGCGGAGAAGTTAAAGTGATTTTAATTAATCTCTCTAATGAGCCGTTTATCATACGAAACGGCGACCGTATTGCACAATTAGTGGTTGCAAAGTATGAAAAAATTGTTTGGAACGAAGTAGAAAAATTGTCAGAAACCGAACGGGGCGAAGGTGGTTTTGGTAGCAGTGGAGTCTAAAATCATCATTACTTCTTTCTTAGCAGCCCCACACCAAACTCCCAAACACTTTTCTCCGGTATTACATTTTATGTTAGAGATAACAGGTGTTGGCGACATAAAAGGGTTCTGCCCGAAAGTAAGTTCTCCACTTATTGAATGCCAAAAACGATAACTATTTAAATCTAAAAGCGAGTATTTCATATAAACAGTGTCGCCAATTCTGTAGCTACCACGCATAAATTGCCGCCTCTCCTGTTCGCTCATTTCACGCTCAAAAATTATTGCCGGAGCGCCTCTTATAATTTCATAGTTAAACGACTTGCCTAAAAAAGGAGAATTGTCAAATGCAGCCGGAATTGTAGTTATCCACAATCTGTCGGTAAATTGCTTGCAATGAACTTTAACTTTAAATTGGTAATTATTCCCAGCCATTCCATTATCCGTCATCCAAATTCGTAAATTTGCCGCAGTGTCAATTACAGTTTGATTAAGACGTGGCACAAAGGCAATGCTATCAATAGCAAAAGTGTTTAGAATAGAAGTTTCAGAAGTGTAAACCTTTCCATCCCACTCTATTTTAAGCGAATAGGAGGTATTAAGTGCGCCAACAAACTCTTTTGTAGAGTAGCGATAAAGTAGCGGTGCGGAAAAATCGGGAGCAAATATCGGGTTCATCGTAAGCTCGTATGTTTTCCCTCCCATAGGGGTAACAAAAACGCGGGCATCTCTAATTATCACATTGTTGAATAAGTACTCAAGCGACATCGTAGAAAAGTACGGCACACTACGATACAAAGAAACGACAGGGAACTCGTCGTTTTCAATATAACCCTCCACTACTATTTTATTGTAATAATCGGGAGGCACCACATCAATTTCTGTTTGGCAGGAAAATATTAAAAGAAAAGTAAGTAAAACAATATAGTGGTATAGTTTCATGACAGGATAAATCAATGTTTGATAATTTTCTTTGTACTTATTCCGTTTTCGGTAGTGATTGTAATAAAGTACAAACCGTTGGGAAGGTGGGAGATGTTGAGAGCCACCTCGTCTTTACCACCCCGTTCGCTTCGCGTCCACCCCTCCAATTCATTGGAGGGGAACTTTCCCTTTCTACTTTCTGCCTTCTGCTTTCTGCCCAAAATATCATAAACCTCAATCTTGTCCACTTGTCCACTTGTCCACAAAATTCTCAATTCTCCCGTTGTTGGGTTCGGATAAATTGAAAAAGGCTCAATATTGAAATTACTAATCTTTATCTCTTCTTCTTCTTCAAACTCCTCTATTATTATAAGTTGATAGTAGTAGTGTGCTGCTTCTTCGAAGTGGATAGTGCCTCCACAGTCGGTAGCCCAAAATTCATCTTTAATCATTTTTTTTTCGGTATAAAACCAATTAAAATCAAGAAAATCAAACTGATATATATTTGGGTACAGCACCCGAGTATCATCGCCCATGGCTTCCAATTCGTACAAATATTTATTTTGAGGGCGTGAGCTCCAATCTGTACCTGTCCAGCGCAAAAAACTACGGTCAATTAATTCATTATCATCATCATAAATAAAACTATAGCGCCACTCTTCCAAAAAACTGTCATCTATTACCCATTTTTTAGTATAGTTTATAATATTTCCAAAATCATTGTAGTCAAAATCGTAAACCTCAATGAGCACCCACTGGTTGTTAATCCACGCAAAAAAATCAACTCTAATAAGCTGATGGTTATCATTATACAAGAAAACTTCCTGAATATCATTTCTGCTATTTTCTTCATTGATAATAGTTTGAGCGGTAATAGTTTCTAAAAAAGAATCCTGGTAGGAGTAAAACAATTGCCTCTCAAACCTGAACCCCTGACCATAATCATAATAGATTTTCTTAGTAATAATTTGGCTGTCATCGTTATAGCTATTTTCTTCGTAATGTAAAAAAGACCATTCATTAGCCTTTCTAATAAATCTTTTGAGCAGCGAGAGATTTCCTTTTTTATCATATTCATATTCATACTTATAACTCAGTTCATTTTGAAGCATTACAATTTTTGTTTCAGAGGTAATCCAGCCATAGCAGTTATATTCAAAATTAATCTCAAAGCTTCGCGAAGCAATCTTAGTTAAAGCCAAAACTTCCTCAGCATTGGATTTGTTGTGTGAAATGGCATCCACAGAGTTCATTGTTAATAAAACGAACAAAAAAAAGAGCATCCTTTTCATAGAAATTGATTTAACAAAAAATTTGTCAAAAGTATAAAATATTTCAAAGCATTAGCGAAAATAGTATATTTTTGCAGCCTCAAAAAAGGCGAGGTAGCTCAGATGGTTAGAGCGTCGGATTCATAACCCGGAGGTCACGAGTTCAACTCTCGTTCTCGCCACAAATGCACTAAATCATCACGTTACATCGCTGTCCCTAAAAAAGTGTGTCAAAATAAATCTGTTGTTTTCTAAGAATTTGATGTTATTTCTTCGTACGTTTCAAACTCTCATCGCCAAAAGAATAGGTAACGCCAACGATGGCATTAAATCCCACGTTTTTGAAATCGTAATATTTCGTAAAATTTTGAAAACCAAGATTGTTAACAGTAGTAAAAAATGAAAAACGCTTGCTGATTAAGTATTCAAAACCCACTCCAAAATTCAAGATGGGTTTCATCATTATTGTTTTGTAATTTATTTGACCTGCTGTATCCAAATAAGGCATTAAAGCATAACTTCCGAACCCCAATTTCATATTTACATCGAAGATAAACTTTTCTTTTAGGTAATATTTTCCGGAAAAACCAACATCAAGAGCAGGCTTGTGCCATGGTTTTTCAATACTTTTTTGGTAATTAAAGTATCCCCAATAATTTGCTTCCAAATTTAAGTATAATTTTTCCACTACTTGCCAATTTATGTTGGCACAAACATTTAACAAATCTACATTGGCATATACCACATCAAATTGGTTTTTGAGCAAAGAAGTAGTGTCTAAGAAGAAAAAAGCCATATCTTGGGTATGAGAAAAACGTGTAGAAAGGTGGTAGTTCAATTTCTTAACCAAGTTTCCTTTTACACCCCCAAAAACACTGATTTGCGTTTTTGTGAATTTTGGCATATTAATTCCGGACTTTACAAACGGATTCTCATATAGCAACTCTTTGAGTGAGTTGTATTTAATGTTTCCATCAACCCCTGCATAGATGCTCAAAATACCAGGGACAATTCCTAATTGCATTTCTGCAACCGGATATACGGGACAGCCTGCTTTACTTCCAGAGATACTATTCATACTGTTTATTACAGGAATACCAAGCCCTAAAAGAAGATGGTATTCTCGTATTGCAAATTTAACCGTAGGGATAAATTCTAATTTGAAACTATTTGTAGTAGTATTAATGGAAATCCTATCGAAAGAATCATTATTCCATTTGTGAAGGTAATAATCCACATTTAAATCCAGCTGTGGGCGAAAAAAACCGTTAAGTTTCTTAAATAAAACATCATAAGCAAAAAATGAAGCGATGCCCATACGGTTTTCCATCTCTTTTTTATAAGTATGAAGGAAATCGTATCCTAACCGCACATCTTGTTTCAATTTCCTATCACTTTGTAGATAGTTAGAACGCAGTCCTATTTCGGCAGTTAGATGATGAAAATTATTTTTTAAAGTGTCGCGATAATCTTTTGAATAATAGTATGGGTCGAATCCTAAATCATTATTGAAGCCGTAAAGGTGCGCCACATTGTGATTATACCCAACAGAGGAGTAGAGCGTTTGGTTTTTAAAAAAAGTATTAAAGAAAAGAAGTGTGCGAGTATCACTAAATGGAGCGTAGGCGTATTTTTTCATTGTTTTGCCTATAGGAGGCGACCACCCTGAAATATGGTTTGCATTCAAGCCGTAGGAGAATTTTGAATTATCGAAGTTATGAATACAAAGCTCGCCAAGTGGTGTTAGCGGGTAGCCAAAACCCACTTTAAGGAAATTGCGATACAATTTCTTCATAATATCTCCCTGAAGTTTAATAGGTTTGACAGGGGTTGGAGAAAAAGTAAGGTCGATAGATTGAGGAACAATCTCATAATCAAAGTTTACCTTTTCAGTAGTTTCTTCAGGAATTTCTGCAGGCTGAGTAATTTTATGGTAATTTTGAAGTTTTGGCGTAAAATCTAAGCGAAAACGCGCAGTGTCAATAGGTTGTGCTATAGAAAACGTTACAAAAAAAAGTAAAAATATAAGTACGAATATTTTTTTCATAAAAAAAAGTATTTACCTCTTGACAAACGTAATTTTCAAACATATATTTGCACGGCATAAAAAAAAACTACTACAAAACTAAAAAGACTCGTTATGATTTCCGAAAAACTTCTACATTTCATTTGGAAAAATCAATGGTTTAGTAAAGAAAAATTGGAAACTGTTCACAAACAATCTATTTCTGTATTAAATCAAGGGTTTCCGCATCAGGATGCCGGTCCCGATTTTAAGCAGGCAATGATAAAGATTGAAGAAGTTACATGGGCGGGGAATGTAGAGATTCATGTTCGTTCTTCTGATTGGTATAAACATCAGCATCAAAACGATATGAAATATCACTCGGTAATTTTACATGTAGTTTATGAACACGACCAAGAAGTGTTCACCACGCAAAATATCCAACTTCCTACTTTAGAATTGCACCCCCTCTTGTCATCTCAGTTATTATTGAGATACAGCCAATTAATGAATGCTGTTGTACCGCTTCCTTGCGAAGCTTATATAGAGAAGATAGTTCCCTTAGCTTTGCAATCGTTTTTTACTCGCTTGTCTTTTGATAGGCTCATGCGGAAGCAAGCCCAGATATTTAAAATATTACATTCATTTTCAGAAGATTGGGAGCAAACTTTGTTTTTTGTTTTATGTCAAAGTTTTGGATTTAAAACCAATGCGCCTGCTTTTGAACTGCTTGCAAAGACATTGCCATACAAAATATTAAAAAAACATGCTGATTCTCACTTGCAAGTAACAGCGCTCATTTTCGGACAAGCAGGGATGTTAGAGGAAGAGATTGAAGACCTTTATTACCAATCTTTGCAAACCGAATACTACTACCTCAGAGCAAAATACAAGCTTGTTCCAATTGATACAAAATGCTGGAACCTATTGCGTTTACGCCCCCACAATTTTCCTTGTGTTCGCTTGGCGCAGTTAGGAGAGTTGATTTATAATCATCGCGACTTGTTTTCAAAAATTACCATACCCAACAAAACCCATTACTTTCAAAGTATATTTATCAATAAACCAAACGATTATTGGAAAACACACTATTATTTTGGCAAAACAAGCCGAACTTCTGAGAAAATAATGGGAGAAAAGAGTTTTCATTTACTTTTGATAAACGCGTTGATTCCGTTTCTCTATTCGTACAGCACTTTCACAGGCAACGAAAAACTACAGGAATACACCATGAGATGGTTAGAATTACTTCCTTTTGAAGAAAATAGCATCACTAAAAAGTATCAAAGATATGGTTTTTGTGCCAAGCATGCAAGTGATTCACAGGCAATGTTGGAGTTGCACCATGAATATTGTGAAAAAAAACGGTGTGTGGATTGTGTTGTTGGACAAAAAATTTTGAACCCCAATGAGATTGCTTAGAAGTTTGTTAATCGTTTTTTGTTATTCATTAGTTTGTGATGCGGTGTGTGATAATTTATATTAATTTGCACGATAAATTTATTGTTATGTTAACATTTTGGCTTGTAATTATTTTGGTACTATTAGTGGTGGGTATGGTATTCTTTTTCCGTTATAAAACTTGGAAACCTCTGATGTTGAAAACGGAGATTGACAGTAAAGTAAATGTATTAGATAGCAAAATAACAGTTGGAATGGAAGGAAAAACCATTTCGCGTTTGGCACCTTCGGGTAAAGCAATTTTTGAGAATATTACAGAGGAGGTGTTTTCTCAAAACGATTTTATTGATGAAAATCAGACAATTGTAATAACAAAAATTGAAGGAAATAAGATTATTGTCAAGCTGAAGATGTAAAGAAATTTGCTTACGCCCCAAAGCCTTATAGTTACTTAAAATCAATCTGGTCTTTTAGAACAAAAGCACCCTGAAACGAAAGTGAAATAGCTTGCAGCGCTTTGTATGCTTCCAATTTCGTAGCATAATTACCTACCCTTAATCTGAAATTAGGCTCTGAATAAGAGATTTGAAAAGGAGTATTAGGAAACTGTTGTTGAAATTGATGGGCAACTCGTTCTATTGAAGATTTAGAATTTACACCTGCAAAGGAAGTAATTTGGATGCGAAACCCGTCCATTTTTTTTACCTTCTGCCATGATTTAATATATTGACTTTCAACAGATTTAATACCGTGTTCTATATCGTAATGTACGTTGCCTTGCGCCCACGATGAAGAAACAAATAAAAAAACAAAAACCAATAAACTGCTTCGTTTCATAGTGAAAATCATACTGAAATTAAAAGGCAAAAATAAAAAAAAATAAGCAGCACTGCTAAAAACGTTATTTTTAGTATTTTTGCAGGCCTAATTTATTAATTTCACGATTTATACATATTTACATGGGACTTTTTTCATTTTTCACAAAAGAATTGGCTATCGATTTAGGAACAGCAAACACTGTCATCATGCACAACGATACCCCTGTTATTGAAGAGCCATCCATCATTGCATTAGACAGAGCTACCCGCCGTGTAATGGCTGTGGGGAAAAAAGCGTTGTTAATGCACGGTAGAACCCACGAAAATATATTAACCATTCGTCCACTAAAAGACGGAGTTATTGCCGATTTTCAATCCACAGAATTGATGTTGCGCGAATTTATTAAAATGACCGGATCAAGGAATCTTCTTTTTCCTCCCGCGTTAAAGATGGTAATTTGTATCCCTTCAGGAATTACTGAAGTGGAAGAGCGTGCCGTGCGCGATTCAGCAGAGCAATCGGGGGCTAAGGAAGTGCGCATGATTCACGAGCCTATGGCTGCGGCCGTCGGAATTGGAATTGATGTACTCGATGCAAACGGAAATATGATTATTGATATTGGCGGAGGCACCAGCGAAATTGCTATCATTGCGCTGGGCGGAATTGTTACAAGCAAGTCCATTAAAGTGGCCGGCGACGAGTTCAACGATGATATTATTGACTATATGCGCAAAAAACATAATATCGCCATCGGAGAAGCTACCGCCGAGCAAGTAAAAATAAATGTAGGCGCAGCAGTAGAAGAATTGGAAAACCCACCCGAAGACTACGAAGTGTATGGAAGAGATTTGCTGCAAGGAATACCCACAGCAGTAAAGGTCAACTACAAAGAAATAGCACAAGCATTAGACCGCTCCATCTCAAAAATTGAAGCAGCCGTAATTAACGCATTAGAAAATACCCCTCCTGTACTTTCTTCCGACATATACAAAACCGGTATTTTCATGGCCGGCGGTGGTTCGCTACTAAGAGGATTAGATAAACGTATTGCCAAAAGAACCAAACTAAAAGTACATGTTGCCGACGACCCTCTCAAAGCAGTTGCTCGCGGTACAAGTATCGCATTGAAAAACTTCGATAAATTTGATTTCTTAATCAAATAATGCTATAGAATATTTCCCAGTTGCTCCTTTATTTTTTCAGCCTCATCTTTCATCAATACCACAATTTGCTGAATATTAAAATCATTGGCTTTTGAGCCAACCGTATTGATTTCTCTGCCCATCTCTTGTACAATAAAACTCATTTTTTTGCCACTATTGTTCTCTTTCATTGTTTCTAAAAAATAGTCGCAGTGCTTTTTTAAACGGAGCTTTTCTTCTGTAATATCTAATTTTTCAAGATAAAAAATTAACTCTTGCTCGAATCTGTTGGGGTCATATTTTACGGATAGAGTTTCTAAATTTTCAATGAGTCTTTTCTTCAATTGCACTACACGATTTTCTTCGTAAGGCGTAATTTGATCTATCATATTAGAAATTATCCTCGTGCGGTGAATAAAATCTTCCGCCAAAGCGGCTCCCTCCTCTTCTCTGAAACGATTCACTTTATTACAAGCTACTTTTAAACCATCAAAAATAGCATTCCAAAGGTTTTCTGTTACCTCCTCTTTGGGGGTAGAGATGATGTCAGGTATTCGTAGCATTTGAGCGAAAATATCAGTATCTTTTGGGTTGGCAACTATCTTCGACAGTTCGGATAACTTCTTATAATAGACTATTGCCAAATTTTCATCAATAGCAACGTTGGGTTTTTCTGTTTTTTCAATATAGAGTACAATATCTATTTTACCGCGCTCTAATTCCTTAGTAACAAAAGTTCTAATTTCGTTTTCTTTTTCTCTTAGCAGCGGGGCAATTCTTGTATTAATATCTAATTGTTTGCTGTTTAACGTTCGTATTTCAAATACAATCGTTTTCCCTTCACAGGTAATCGTGGCACAGCCAAAGCCGGTCATTGATTTGAGCATAATTTTTTACTCTATAAAGTTTATTAATTTGCTTGACAAGCTGTTATAGCGACAAGGCTAACAATATCTTCTACCGAACATCCACGCGACAGGTCGTTGATAGGAGCAGCCATCCCTTGCATGATAGGCCCGATAGCCTCTGCCCCAGCAATGCGTTGTACCAATTTGTATGCAATATTACCAACTTCTAACGTAGGGAAAACCAATACATTGGCTTTCCCCGCTATGTCGCTTCCGGGCGCTTTCGATTTCCCAATAGAAGGCACAATCGCTGCATCGGCTTGCAGTTCGCCATCTATTTTAAAATGGGGTGCCATCTCTTGGGCTATTTTCGTTGCGTTTCTTACCTTGTCCACCATTTCGTGTTTTGCCGAGCCTTTAGTAGAGAAACTTAGCAGCGCCACGCGCGGGTCTAATTGTGCGATAGATTTTGCTGTTTGCGCTGTTGTTACAGCTATTTCAGCCAGTTCGCGCTCGTTCGGGTTGGGGTGTGCCGCACAATCTGCCCAAACCATCACACCCTCATCTCCCCACTGTTTATCTTTGAACACCATAATAAATGCTCCGGAAACTACAGACACTCCTGGCAATGTTTTCACAATTTGAAATGCCGGGCGGAGCACATCGCCTGTGGAATTGAGAGCGCCGGCAACCTCACCGTCAACCTCTTTGTTTTTTATTAGTAAAGTAGCTAAATAAAGCGGGTCTTCAACCAAACGCATGGCTTCCTCACGCAACAGCCCCCTATTTTTGCGAATCTCATATAACATCTCTGCATAAAATTCTTTTTTGGGGTTATTTTTTGGGTCAATAACTCGAGCCTCTTTTATATACGATAAATTCCATTCCTTCGCCTGCGCTTCGATTTTAGTTTTGTCCCCAAGCAAAACAATGGTAGCGAAGTTTTCACTAATGATGGTATTAGCAGCTCTTACAGTCCTTTCCTCCTCGCCCTCAGGAAGGACAATGGTTTTGTTTGCTAATTTAGCTTTAGCCTTAATTTGGTCAATTAAATTCATAGTTGAACAGCGTTAAAAATAGTGTGGCGAAAATAGATGATTTTTTCAAAATTCAAAACTTGAATCACAACTACAAAAAAATAATACTCCCTTTAAAACGTTATCTAAGTTTAAAGTAAAACCGATGAAACGATTCGTTTTAACAGTCATAGTAGCCTTTAGTTTATTTAGTGTGTTGGCGCAGCGTTCGCAAGATGAACAATTGGCTATTCAATATTACCAGCAAGGAGAATATGAAAAAGCAAAGGCGGTTTTTAAACCGCTATTCGACAAAAAACCGGATAATTATATTTATTCATACTATTTTCTGGTTCTGTTACAATTAGAAGATTTTAAAGAGTTGGAGCGTGTAGTAAAAGCACAGAAAAAAGCATTTCCCAATGTACGGAGATACGACATAGACTTAGGTTATATTTATGAACGTCAGGGAGATATTAATAAAGCACTGAAAGAATACGATGCTGCTATCAAAAATTTACCTGCACAAGAAACAGCGTATAGAGAACTGTATTATGCTTTTCTAAATAAAGGAAAAAGAGATTATGCCATCGACCTTATGCTGAAAGGAAGAAAAATACTGAACAATCCCAAACTGTTTTCCAAAGAGTTAGTGTCGATTTATACCTCATTAAAGAATTATGATAAAATTATAGAGGAAGCCCTTAACCTTGTAAAAGATGGGGATGCAACAAAAAGAGACGAGGCGCAAACCATACTACAAGATCTGATTCAAGATGACGAAGACAATGTAAACTATTTCTTACTGAAAAGAACCCTGCAAAAAGAGATTCAGAAAGATGCAAATAATTTGGAATATCTGTTTTTATTGTATTGGGCATATCAGTTAAATAAAGAGTTTTCTGATGCATTGTTGATAGCGAAGTCGTTGGATAGGAGAACTAAAGGCGATGGCTCAATCCTTTTGGAGCTCGCAACGAATGCCACTCAAAATAAAGATTTTGAAACCGCCAAAGAAGCCTTGACTTTCATTATTTCTAAAGGCGAATCCTCTCCGCATTACACGGCTTCTAAATTTTATTTATTAGATGTAAAATACCTTGAGTTGACGGCTACTTCTCCTGTAAAATTGTTGGAAGCGAAATTATTAGAACAAGAGTTTAAAAAACTTATTGAATCCTATGATATTCATAGTGGAACCTCGGAGTGGGTACGAAAGTACGCGCATTTACTAGCATTTTATGTAAACAAACCTAAAGAAGCGATAGAAGTTTTGAATCATGCTATTGCAAATACTAATATTCGCGAACCAAAGCAGAAAGCATTATTTAAAGTGGATTTAGCAGATATTTTGCTCCATTCCGGCAATGTGTGGGATGCTTCACTACTTTATTCTCAAGTAGATAAAGATTTTCCAAATGACACTATCGGACAAAATGCAAAATTCAGAAATGCCAAACTCTCTTTTTATATTGGAGAATTTGCTTGGGCAAAAAGCCAGTTAGATATTTTACGTGCTGCCACTTCAAAACTCATTGCAAATGATGCCATGCAACTTTCGCTCGTTATTTCCGATTGCGAAGAAGATGATGAAGAGGATGACGACGACCAAGAGGATGAGGATACCACTATGTTTGGATTGTTTGGAAAAGACTTTGAAAAGAACAAAGCATTGCGCTACTTTGCAAAAGCAGATTTTATGATATTCCAAAATAATGATGAAAAAGCGTTAAAATACTTAGACTCTGTTGCGCTTTTTACTACTTTGCCTGTTTTACAAGAGCATGTGCTTTTTTTGAAGGCAAAGATTTTTACGCGCCAAAAAAATTATTTGGAAGCCGAGCAATTGTATAAGAAAATTGGGAATCTTTATCCGAACGGCCTGTTATCCGACGATGCACTATACTATTTAGGTGAACTTTATGAATACTATGTAAAGGATATTCAGAAGGCTATGGAGTGCTACCAAAAGTTGCTTAGAGATTATCAGGGTAGCCTCTTTGTAGTGGATGCTCGGAAGCGGTTTAGGTCGTTGCGCGGGGATTATAATTTCTGAAATTCTATTCTCTCACATAAATGCGAGGTACACGCTTAGAAATCGCTGTTAAAAGTTCATAAGGAGTTTTGCCTATTTTCTTTCCAATACATTCCGGTGAGTTTTCTGAATTATAAATAATTACTTCATCATGAATCGCAATATTTTTCAGGGGTGTTACGTCAATTACAGTCATATCCATGTTTATTTTCCCTACCACCGAGCATGGCTGGTTGTGTACGAGCATGACACCCACTCCATTGCTTAATTCTCGTGGAAACCCATCTGCATAACCCACAGGAACAATGGCAATTGTCATGTCATCCTGGGCAATAAATGTTCGGTTGTAACCTACTGTTTCTCCCTTTTTTATTTTTTTTATTTGTGTGATGACACTTTTTAAAGTAATCACAGATTGAAGTTGTTGCTGAACTTCGGGAAGTGGGCAAAAACCATATAACCCCAAACCTAATCTTACCATATCGAATTGCGCTTCCGGGAAACGAACAATGCCCGAACTATTTAAAACATGTTTTAGATAGGGTGCAGAAATACGAGAGTCTATGTGGGTACAAATTCTCACAAACGATTGAATCTGACTCTGGGTAAAAGCATCTTCACATATATCTTCAGAGGCTGCTAAATGGGTAAAAACAGAAGCAATTTTTATTTGAGGAGAAGCACAAACCAATTGTAACAACTCCTCTATTTCATCTTCATCAAATCCCAAACGGTGCATCCCCGTATCAGCTTTGATGTGAATCGGAAAGTTTTTTACCTCAGGCGATATTTCTAAAACAGAGATTAATTCTCTTAGATAATGTAAGTTAAAAATTTCAGGCTCCAATTGATAGCGAATCATCAAATCGAAGCCCGTGGATTCAGCGCCTAACACTATTATGGGTTTCGTAATGTTTCTTTTTCGCAAAGCAATACCTTCATCTGTATATGCTACGGCTAAATAATCTACTTGGTGGTAACACAATTCATTGAGCATCTCTGCATCGCCCAAACCGTACGACATGGCTTTTACCATTGCCATAATTTTTGTTTGCGGAAGAAGTAACTTTTTAAAAAAATGCAAATTGTGAATCAAAGCCGTTAAATCAACTTGCAGAATAGTTTGATGTGTTTTTAATTGCAAAGCATGTACAATTTTTTCAAACCGGTAAGACCTCGCCCCTTTTATTAAGATGGCTTCGTTCCGAATATTTAAGTCGTCTAAGTGTGTTAAAAGCTCATCAGTTGTTGCGTAGTAAAACTTTTCTACCACAGGAAAAAAACCGTGCCATCTTCGCATTTCATTACCCACAACCACCATTTTTTTAATACTATGCTCGTCAATTAATTGAGATAGTTCAGCATACTCCTTCTCCCCCCAAATTACCTGTTCAAAGTCGGAAATAATTAAAGTTTTTTTAGAAAATTGCGTTTGGTTACTTAAAAAATCTAACGCAATTCGTAAAGAATTCATATCTAAACTATAAGTATCATTAATAATAATTGACTGGTTGAGCGCCTCCTTAATTTCCATACGCATGTTGAGCGGCGAAAGCAAACGGAGTTGCTTTGAGATGGCATGAGGCGTATATCCTAAAAACATTAGCAACGCACTGATATGCAAAGCATTTTCAATAGAAGCGGCATCTGTAAATGGAATTTCTATCCAATCGGAAGAATGTAAAAATTCCACAATTGTAGAACATTGCAGTTGTTTTTTATCTATAATTCTATAGTGTGAATCCTGATGTTCTCCCCATGAAATTTTTTTCAAATGTGAAAATTGTTTTTCTGTTAAAGTATTTCTAATTAAAGTAGAATCGTTGTTGAAAATTAAAGCAGAGGAGTTTTTGAATAGTTGTAGCTTTTCTAACAATTTCTCTTTGTCATTTTGAAAAAAACCGGAATGTGCATTCCCTATGTTTGTTAAAATCCCGAGTGTAGGTTTTATTATTTCTCCCAGTTTATCCATTTCATTTTTCTGGGAAATGCCTGCCTCAAAAACTGCAAAATTATGACTTTCATTCATTTGCCAAACAGACAGCGGTACTCCTATCTGTGAGTTGTAGCTGTTTGGGCTTTTTATTATTGAGTAGTCTTTAGACAAAATCGATGCCAACCACTCTTTAACAATCGTTTTTCCGTTGCTTCCGGTAATTCCAACTACCGGATAATTAAAACCTTTTCTATGCTCTGCAGTAATTTGTTGCATTGCAAATACGGGGTCGGCCACTTGAAAAAAATTAGCATCATAATCTTTATAGTTATCCACATTTTCACTAACCACGAAATTTTTTACTTTCTGTTTAACTAATTCAGCGATATACAAATGCCCATCATTTCTTGCTGTTTTAATGGCAAAAAAGAGTGTTTGTTTGGGAAATATTATTTTTCTGCTATCAAAGCTCAGTTCTGTTGCCCCTTGATGAGGAGCAAAAATGTAGTGATTTAAGGGTGTAATAAGTTCTATAATTTTGTCAGGAAGGAGCATATTACTGACTTTTTTTTCTATTATTCAGAATGTCAATAGCGTAATAGATTGCCTTTCTCATAGAAGCTGGGGAGGCTATATTTTTCCCTGCAATATCGTATCCTGTGCCGTGTGCCGGCGAGGTTCTAACGATGGGCAAACCAGCAGTATAATTAGCGCCGCCATCTATAGCCAAAATTTTAAATGGCACCATGCCTTGATCGTGGTACATAGCCAAAACCGCATCAAACTGAGAGTATTGTCCGGATGCAAAAAAACCATCTGAGGGGAACGGGCCAAAAGCATTGATATTCTGCTCAAATGCTTGGTTTATTGCCGGCTTTATTATTTCAATCTCTTCATTCCCTAATAATCCATTATCGCCTGCATGAGGATTAAGTGAAAGAACAGCAATTTTTGGATTGGAACACAGAAAATCTTTTTTTAAAGAATGATTTAGTGTTGAAATTTTTCTTACTAACAAATCTATACTTAATAGTTTTCCGGCTTGATTTATTGAAACGTGGTTGGTAACAAAACCCACTTTAAGGTTGTCTGCCACCATAAGCATCATAGTGTCTGTGGTGTTACATTGCGCACTAAAAAATTCGGTATGTCCTGCATAGGAGAAAGACTGAGACTGCATATTCCCTTTGTGGATGGGTGCCGTAACAATAGCGTCTATTTGGTTGCTCTTTAAGTCGTTAAAAGCTGTTTGTAGCGCCAGTTCAGCCATTTTTCTGCCTGCATCAGAAGATTGTCCTAATACAATCCTTACCTCCTCGTCGCCGAGATTGATAATGTTTGGTTTTTTGGGTGTTAATTGCTGCGTATTCTTAGCAACATGAAAATTAAACTCATTAAAATCCAACACTTTTCGATGATAGCCTGCTACCTTAACTAAACCATAAACTACCGGTGTGCAAATTTCCAATATTTTAGGGTCTTCCAAAGCCTTCATAATTATCTCATAACTAATGCTATTGATGTCTCCCTGCGTGATCCCTATTTTGTATAGATGTTCCATATTTCAAATATTTTTTGATATTGACTGAATAATAAAAGTAGTAACGTTTTTTTATGGCTTTTCTTGTAAGTCGTTTCATTTTGAAACCAAGTAGAAAATTTTACGCCAATTTGTTCAATTCCTCTAAATAACGTCTAATGGTTTCTTTAAGCCCCAAATATAGGGCATCTGAAATTAGGGCGTGGCCAATAGAGACCTCCAAAAGTTGCGGAATATTACGAGAAAAGTAGGCAAGGTTGTGCAGATTAAGGTCGTGGCCGGCATTAATACCAAGCCCTTGCTTTACCGCTTCATTAGCAGCGTAAACATAATCTTGAATGGCACTTGCAGGGTTTACGAGGTAATGAACAGCGAAACTTTCGGTATATAACTCAATTCTGTCTGTGCCGCACTTCTTGGCATTTCGTACCATATTAGAATCAGGGTTAACAAAAATTGAAGTTCTAATTCCTTCTTTTTTAAAGTTTTGACAAATTTCAAAAAGCATTTTTTGGTACTTAACAGTGTCCCAACCGTTGTTTGAAGTTATCGCATCGGGCGCGTCAGGTACTAATGTTACTTGGTGGGGTTTTACTTCAAAAACCAAGTCAATGAACTCTTTCGATGGGTATCCTTCAATATTAAACTCGGTGGTTACAATCTTTTTAAGGTTTCTAACATCTTCGTAGCGAATGTGGCGCTCATCCGGGCGTGGGTGAACTGTAATTCCCTGTGCGCCAAATTTTTCACAATCTTTTGCCACCTGAATAAGGTCAGGAAGATTTCCGCCGCGTGCGTTCCGAAGCGTAGCTATTTTGTTAATATTAACACTCAGTTTTGTCATGCTTATAAATTAATACCAAGACATTAATTAACGCCTAAAACATTCTTTTGTTATTGGAGTAACAAATGATTTATGCAGAAGGATTTATCAGCACAAAAATCATTTGATTAAAAACTCATTTACAGACAGATATAATCTTGAATATTGCATTTATTATGAATATTTTGTGTTTTATTTATTTTTCAACTGCACTATTTTTTTAATCACAGCCATTTTAATATTGAAACAACATTTATAGTTTGATTATCAACCGTATATGTCCTATCCTCGTTTAGTGTGATAAGTGTTAGATTGTTGCAACGCAACTCTGTGCCAGCACGAAATAATGCACTAACTTCACGATTAAATGTTTTTCGAGCCGAAATATCAACAGAAACCTGTATCAATTCGACAACTTTATTGTCGGAAACTAACACAAAATCAACTTCATAGCCGTTTTTAAAATAATAAACATCGTTTAAAGTCTGATTTCTTCGGCGAAAAAGTTCGATACACACAATGTTTTCGAGTCGCCAACCAAAATTTTGCTCTGAAAATCCCTCTTTTGCTGTCGAAATAAGAGCCGTATCTATCACATAATTTTTTTCGTTACGGATACGTTCTCGACTTTTGAAAGAGAATTTTTGTAGTCCGATAAGTAAATATGCTTGTCGCAAATAGCTAACATAATTTTCTGCCGTGTGTGCCGAGCCAAAAGAAAATTGTTTTG
>Ga0209737_10001151_pt1 | contig 19458 bp, 16 predicted proteins | sample TergutCu122P3_FD_187284 | JGI IMG/M metagenome (GOLD analysis project Ga0209737, IMG submission 187284) | Cubitermes ugandensis P3 segment gut microbial communities from Kakamega Forest, Kenya - Cu122 P3 (SPAdes) (version 2) | ecosystem: Host-associated > Arthropoda: Insects > Digestive system...
TAAATGAACGAAAATCGCTAAAAGACCTTATCCTCGAAATGGAAGACGAAGTATTGGCAAACGCAGGCGTTGATGTGTTTGAAGAACTTTTCAAGTTGATTTTCACCAAATTGTTCGACGAAATGGAGAGCGGACGCAACCGTAGCCGAAACTTGGAATTTCGCAACTACGGCGATACCGAAACTGAACTTAAAGACAAAATTCAAGCCCTTTTCGACCGTGCAAAAGAGAAGTGGGAAGGTGTTTTCGGCGATGATGCCAAAATTTTGCTCACACCCTCGCACCTTTCCATTTGCGTTGCCACTCTGCAAGATGTGAAACTTTTCAATTCCAATCTTGAAGTGGTTGATGAAGCCTTTGAATACCTGATAAACAAAAGCAGCAAAGGCGAAAAAGGGCAATATTTCACCCCCCGATATGTGATTGATATGTGTGTGAAAATGCTCAATCCGCAGGCAACCGAAACGATGATTGATACCGCCGCAGGCAGTTGCGGTTTTCCTGTTCACACCATTTTTTATGTATGGGAACAAATCCTTCAATCGAAAGGATTAGACAAAAGCCATCTGTTTACATTGGAAGAAAAACCGACTGAATGTACCGATTATGTGAACGAGAAAATTTTTGCCATCGATTTTGATGAAAAAGCCGTGCGCGTTGCCCGAACGCTCAACCTCATTGCAGGAGACGGTCAAACCAACATAATGCACCTAAACACGCTTGACTACGAGCGTTGGGACGAAATGCAGAAAGATGAAAAATGGAACGATACCTACAATAATGGCTGGAAAAAACTCAAACGATTACGCACAAATCAAAACAGCAACCGCGAATTTAATTTCGATATCCTGATGGCAAATCCGCCATTTGCAGGCGACATCAAAGAGAGCCGCATTTTGGCAAAATACGATTTGGGCAAGAAAGAAAACGGAAAATACCAAACGGCAGTGGGTCGTGATATTCTCTTTATCGAACGCAATTTGGATTTTCTGAAGCCGGGCGGACGAATGGCGATTGTGCTTCCGCAAGGACGTTTCAACAACAGCAGCGACAAGCAAATTCGTGAATTTATTTTCCAACGATGCCGAATTTTGGCTGTTGTGGGCTTGCACGGAAATGTGTTTAAACCGCACACAGGCACAAAAACTTCCGTATTGCTTGTGCAAAAATGGGACGACACGCTTTGCCCGCGCCGCGAAGATTACCCCATTTTCTTTGCGACAATGCAAGAGCCGAGCAAAGACAACAGCGGCGACAAAATTTATATCCGCAAACGCGATATTCGGAAATACAAATTTGCGCCGCAATACACGCAAGTCGAAATGGATATGGTTTGCGAACCACCCATAGAGTATATTACAAATCCCAAAAATTTAGACGATTACGCAATTGACACACACGGACATTTAATTGTAAAACACGACCTTTTCAATCACGACAACCTCACACAAGACGGCATTGCCGAAGCCTTTATTGAATTTGCCAAAAAAGAGCGACTAAGTTTTTTTTAGGTCGCCCTTTCAATGAGCAGAAGTATAGGGGCTTGTTGGAAGGGCTGGAAGTAAGCGAGGTGTTGTTGAGTGAGGTTTTAGTTGATAACGAGAATAAAAGAATAGATAGCGAATATTTCAAGAAAGATTTTTTGAAATTCTTTCATAATGTTCCAAATCTAAAGCCATTATCTTATTTTGCAAAAGAAGGGTATAGAGTCGTTTATGAAAATACTGAGATAGTTGATACAGAAGAAGGAAAAGCAAATAATTATCCTTATTTTTTGCAAGCCACTGATTTAGAAACGCCATTTATCAAAACAGATAATTTGTTTTATGTAAATGAAACAGAATGGAAACGCTATCCAAAAGGCAGGATACAAAAAGGCGAAATCCTTATTGAAGTAAAAGGAAAAATTGAAAAAGTATCAATCGTTCCTGATGATTTCCCCGAAAAAACGCTTGTATCTGGAAGTTTGTTTAAATTGACAGTAAACGATAAAATCAGCAAAAATGTTTTCTTGTGTTATTTGATAAGTAAATATGGTGTCGCTTTCAAGGATAGATATAAAACAAATTTGCTCATTTCATATGTTAGCAAACCCGATTTATACAGAATCCCAATTCCTGATTTTTCAAAAAATCTTCAAATTGAAATTGACAAAAAATTTGAATTGATTTTTGAAAAAAGAAAGAAATCCCAAACCATCTACCGTCAAGCCGAAGAATTACTTTTAGAAACAATCGGTTTAAAAGATTTCAAACCCTCGCAGGAAAAAACGAATATCAAAACTTTCAAGGAATCGTTTTTGGCAACAGGGCGGTTGGATGCGGAGTATTATCAGCCGAAGTATGAGGATTATATTGATTTAGTGAAAGACTATCGAAATGGTTTTGAATTATTACAAACCGCTTGCAACCTGAAAGACAACAATTTTACACCCGAAGAAACAAAAGAATATCAATACATTGAATTGGCAGATATTGGAAAATCGGGAAATGTCACAGGTTGCACTGTAGCACAAGGCAATGATTTACCCTCACGAGCAAGGCGGAAAATAAATACAAACGATGTTATCATTTCTTCAATCGAAGGCTCTTTGGAAAGTTGTGCTTTGATAACAGATGATTATGATAATGCACTTTGTTCAACGGGTTTTTATGTGGTTAATTCAGACAAAATCAACGCAGAAACACTTTTGGTATTATTCAAATCTGAAGTAATGCAAAATATTTTGAAACAAGGCTGTTCGGGAACGATTTTAACAGCAATCAATAAAACAGAGTTTCAAAATATACCTATCCCGCTGATTGACTTACCCACCCAACTGCAAATTTCCGCTTTAATTCAAGAAAGTTTTGCGCTTCGGAAAGAGAGTGAGCGGTTGTTGGTGGAGGCAAAGGAGATGGTGGAAAGGGAGATAGAAAAATAATGAAAGGGAAAAGAATATGATACATATTGACAAACAAGTTTTTTTAAGAGGATTCAAGGTGCAAAATAATAATTCTTTTGATTTATTTCTCGGCTCTGGAGCTTCTGTAACTTCGGGTATTCCGTCAGGGCGGGAATTAGTTTTGTATTTCAAAAAAGAGATTTTAGCAAGTCAAAATAAAATCAATAATGCTAATTCACTTGATTTAAAAATTGATGCTAACCGCCAAAAAATAGAATCATTCTTTAATGATGCAAATATTGCGAATCCTTATGCTCACTACTTTCAACAATGTTATCCCAACGCTGATGTTAGGCACGATTTTTTAACAAGTATAATGAGAGATAAAAAGCCTTCAATTGGTTTTTTATGTACTGCTGCTTTGGTTGGAAATAATAAATTCAATACTATTTGGACAACTAATTTTGACGATTTAATAGAGAAGGCGATAACAATGCTTGATTATAAAACTTGTTCTATCATTTCGCCCGAAAATGCAGCTTCTGTTTCTAAATTTAGAGAAGATGTTCCACAAGTCGTTAAACTACACGGGGATTTTAGATATGATTCATTGCAGAATACAGAAGACGAATTGCGAAAACTTGAAGATAATTTACACGATTATTTTGTTTCTGCAACACAAAAAAGGGGATTGTTGGTAATTGGATATTCAGGTTCTGATGAATCTGTTTTAAAGACATTACGAAAATCTTTGAGTGAGGCAAACCCTTTTCCAAAAGGTTTAATATGGTGTATTCCCAAAGGCGTAATTCCGAATAAAGAATTGCAAGAGATAATTGATTTAGCAAATCAAAAGAATAAAAAGTCGGGATTTATGGAAATAGACACTTTCGATTATTTCCTATATGAATTATATTCGATGTGCGAGATTTCTCATATCAACATAGATACTATTGCAAAGGAAAGGTTTGAAATTCGTAAAACCTTTAACCTGCCTCAATCTGCAAATGTAAACACGCCTATTCTGTTAAACGCAATTAAAGCAGTTTCTTTTCCAAAGTCATTTTTTCAAACGAAAACCAATATTTTATGCGAAGGGAAATGGAAACGATTGAGAGATATTATTGCCAATAAAAATATTATTGCGGCATTTGTCAATAAAGACACTCTTGCCATTTGGGGAAACGAAACTGAAATAAAAGATGCCTTTTCCAATAATCTTACAGAAGAATTAAAACTTGTAGATATTCAAGAAAGATTTTTTTATCATTCTGATTCATTTTATTTGGGAATGTTGTATGATTTGATTGAAAAATCTTTGATAAGTGATTATAATTTACAAATTTTTCATAAAGGTAGGCAAATAAGAAAAATATTTTCAAATCAATATCTCATATCCAACGAGGAAATCCAAAATATTCAAAAATGGAATAGAAATTTTACTATTCCCACCAATGTTCAAGTGTATGAAGCATTTGAATTTAAAGTAGAACTAGTAGATAAAGAATTGTTTTTATTGATAAGTCCAACCATTCATTGTATAGGAACAAAAGGGCAAGAACTTGACAAAAAAACAGTTCAAAATATATCAAACACAATTATTTCAAATAGATATAACAATAAATATGGCGAAAAATTAAATTTTTGGTTTAAGGAATTGCAAAGAAGAAATAAAAACTTAACTTTTCAAATTGGAGATTTTGGGATAAAATTATCTCAATATTATTCAAGTGCAGGTAAAACAGCGATGCCGAATGTGTATGCTTTTGACAGATATTTAAAAACAAACGAACCTTTAATTTATTTTCATCATCAAGATTTAGCCAAACAATCAATCCACCCAATTAACGGACTGAAAATTTTAGGAACATTAGAAAATAGTTTAAGTACGAATAGCGGTTTTACGGATATTAAATTAGCAATAATAACTTCTGAACAGGGATTTTTAACTGTAAAAAATCATTTAGAATCATTGTTGAGCACCATTTCTCCTAAGAGTGAAAAAGAGTATTTGAAAGAATATCCCGGGTTTGGCAGTCTGTATAAAAAACATTTGATTGTTCCACAAACAACACAAAATGAATTTGCATTAACAATTAGCCAAGCGGAAACAAATAATATTTCAGCCATTCAATTTTATGATTTAATTAAACATAAAATTGATATTCTTTCATCGAAAAGCACAGAAATAGATTGTGTTGTGATATATATTCCGATAGAATGGGAACGATTTAGGGAATTAAAAAACGAACAAACATTTTACGATTTGCACGATTCGTTAAAATTATATGCCGTCAAAAAAGGATTAAAAATACAATTTATAGAAAACAAATCTATTAACTATTACGACCAAGCAAAAATTCGTTGGTGGTTGTCTTTGGGACTTTATGTCAAATCAAATGGCACACCGTGGAAAATTCAAACCGATAATACGGAAACAGCATTTGTGGGTTTAGGATATGCGGTAAGACAAAATGTAAAAAATCGTGTTGTTTTAGGAAGTAGTCAAATTTTTGATGGAAATGGTAACGGATTAAAATTTTTATTGCAACCAATAGAAAAGCCTGTATTTTATAATAAAAATCCATTTATGAGCAAAGATGATGCTTTCCGTTTGGTGAGCAACATAAGAAATACATATCATAAAATAGACCCTGTTATTGGATTGAAAAAGTTAGTACTGCATAAGACAACCCATTTTACAAAAGAAGAAACGGAGGGTATCTGTAATGCACTTGAAGGTATTGAAAATATAGAATTATTGCAGATTCAACAATTTTGTTATTGGAAAGCAATAAAACTATACAAAGATAATGTTACCCAAAAACATAAACCCTTTGGCTATCCTATTGAAAGAGGTAGTATTATTCAATTAGACGATTTTTCTTTTTTATTATGGACACACGGATTGGTTGAAAGTTCAGAACTAAACGGCAAATATTATCAAGGCAAAAGGGGAATACCTGTACCCTTGTTAATAAAACGATTTAGAGGAACAGATACAATAGAAGTAGTTGCCAATGATATTTTGAAACTCACTAAAATGAATTGGAATGGTGCAGAATTATATAAAACGTTGCCTGTAACGATTGATTTTTCAAAACGCCTTTCTATAATGGGTAAACAATTAGAAGAGTTAGGAAATAAAGCCTATGATTTTAGGTTTTTTATATAATAATTTCCCGTTTTCTACGTAAAAAACAAGAATAAAAAACAATGAAAATAGTTGATAAAATAGAATCTCAAATAAAGAAAATCCCGCAGGGACAAGTCTTTGCCTATACCGATTTCGACATTGAAGTAGAGCGTAAAGATACCATTGTGAAAACACTAAACAATTTGGTGGCAAAGGGGAAAATTGCCAAACTTTCCAAAGGCAAATTTTACAAACCGCAAGTTACCGAATTTGGGGCGTTGTTGCCCTCCTCTTACCAAATTGTAAAAGATTTTATCGAAAAAGACGGAAGGCTAATAGGGTATCTTACAGGTTATTCCGTTTATAGCGATTTATTGCTGACAACGCAAATTGCCAACATCATACAAATTGGCACAAACCAATACAGGCGACCGTTAAAACGAGGCAATTACAAAATTTCTTTTGTTTTACAGGCAAACAAAATCACAAGAACAAATTACAAATTGTTACAGATTTTAGATGCTGTTCGTTTTGTGCGCTCCATCCCTGCAACCACAACAGACGAAGCGTGTAAAAGAATCATTCAAATTTTCAAAGAATTAACAGCCGAAGAACAAGCAAAAATCACTAATTTAGCATTAAACTATACCGACTATGTCCGTGCTTTATGTGGGGCTATTTTGGAAGTTAATAATGCGAACAAATCATTACTTGCTTTGCTCAGCAATTCGTTAAATGGAGTAAGTTCTTATAAATTAGATATTTCAAATAATATTTTACCAACAAAAACAAAATGGAGGATAGTATGAATTTGCACGAAAATAAAGATTTGTTCATTGCGATAATCCGCGATATGGCTCAAAAAACTGCTATTTCAGAGGTTTACATAGAAAAAGACTATTGGCTCACACGCTCATTGCAACGATTATCGCAAAATCCAAATGCCGAAAAAGTCGTTTTTAAAGGCGGAACAGCATTGTCAAAAATTCAACTCACAAACCGATTTTCGGAAGATATTGACATTGCCGTTATTGATGCAGATTCTTTTTCGGGCAATCAACTGAAAATGTTGATAAAACGACTTGCCAAAGATATGGCAGCTGATTTGGAAGAAAGAGTAGTTGAGGGAGTAACAAGCAAAGGTTCACGCTTTTACAAAGCGATTTACTTGTATCCGAACATTCTCGGACAAGAAACCAAAACTGCCGTAAAATCGGGACAATTGTTGATTGAAATTAACTCTTTTGCAAATCCGTATCCATATCAAAAACAGCAAATTACCTCTTTTGTCTCGGATTATATTTCAACATTAAACCGCACCGATTATCTTGAAAAATACAACCTCGTGCCTTTTTCTGTCAATGTACTTGACAAAAGTCGTACAATGCTCGAAAAACTCGTTTCACTGCTGCGTTTTTCGTTCGCGGAAAATCCCAAAAAAGAGTTAGCAAGTAAAATCCGCCATTTCTACGATTTGTATTATTTGGCAAATGACCAAGAGTGTACAATATTCATTCAGTCTGTTGATTTTCAAAAAGATTTACAGGAACTTTTTCTCCACGACCAACAAGAATTTGACGAGCCGACAGGTTGGCAAACAAAAACAATAAAAGATTCTCCTTTGGTTTCTGATTTTCCCGACTTGTGGAATGCTTTGCGAGAAACATATTTATCGGAACTTCCATTGCTCGCATTTACAACAATTCCCGATGAAAAAGCAATTGAAGAAAAATTCAAAGAACTGATGAAAAACGTAACTGCCTGACAAACACAAAATAAATAGGCTTTTTTTCATACCGCTCCCCCCAAATCCTTGTATTCGTCCACCATATTTTTCACATCGTCGGGAGCGAGGCGTCCATACACTTTATCGCCTACCAGCACCACCGGCGCAAGACCGCAGGCACCTACACAGCGTAATGAGGCTAATGAGAAAAGTCCGTCGGCACTGGTTTCACCCACATTGAGCCCCAGCAGGTTTTTCAATTCATCTAATACTTTTTCTGCACCCCTAACGTAGCAAGCGGTTCCCATACAAATAGATACGGGGAAACGCCCTTTGGGAATCATCGTGAAAAAGGAGTAGAAAGAGACTACCCCATACACTTTGGCGGTGGGGATTTTCAATTCCTGACCAATAACTTCCTGTGCCTCAGCGGGAAGATACCCCAAATAGTCTTGCGTTTTGTGCAACACATTGATTAACTCGCCCGGATTGTTGTTGAACGACTTGCAAATCTCTTCGATTTTCGTTCTTGTTTTTTGACTGATTTGTATTTTTACTGACATAATGTTTAAGTTTAAAGTTCAAAGTTTAAAGTTTAATAGTTCAATAGTTCAATTTTAAACTTTTGAACTATTGAACTTTTGAACATGGTTAATCCAGCTTTATTTCAATTACTTTTGCTTTATCGAAGTAGTGGGTATGGAGCAGTTCGTGGGATTTGTGTCCGCAGGGTTCTCCCAGAAACTCTTTGTAGATGGCGTGAATAGATGGGTTTTCGTGCGATTTACGAATCGGCATATTTCTGTCTGCTTCGTAAATGGCTTCCCAACGGGCTTTGATGATGTCGCTGTTTCCGTGGTGCAAAGGTTGTCCGCCACCGTCAATACAGCCGCCCGGACAAGCCATCACTTCAATGGCGTGGAATTGCGATTTGCCCTCCTTAATCTCGTTCAACAACTTGCGGGCGTTGCTCAAACCGTGGGCAATGCCAATGTTAAGTTTCAAACCGTCCACATCAATGGTAGCGGAACGTACTCCCTCCAAGCCGCGCAGTTCGGTAAAGTCGATTTTGGGAAGCGGTTTTTTCGTAATTACTTCGTATGCCGTTCTCACTGCGGCTTCAATAACACCGCCGGTGGTACCGAAAATGACTGCCGCACCGGTTGACTCGCCCAGCGGGGAATCAAAGGGCTGCTCTTCCAACGAGTTGAAATCAATGTTAGCCTGTTTTATCAACGCCGCTAATTCTCGGGTTGAAATAGAGTAATCCACATCGGGGTTGCCGTTTGTTTTAAACTCGTCTCTTGAACATTCATATTTCTTTGCTAAACAGGGCATTACAGAAACCACAATCATATCTTCCCGTTTCACGCCAATTTTGTCTGCAAAGTACGTTTTAGCGATGGCACCAAACATCTGTTGCGGGGATTTTGCCGTGGAGGGAATCTCTTTAAGTTCCGGAAAATGATATTCAAAGAAGTTAACCCACGCAGGACAGCAAGAGGTCAGCAACGGAAGCTTTACCTCTTTGTCGCCTTTTAAGAATTTCGTAATTCTGTCTATCAACTCGGTACCCTCCTCCATAATGGTAAGGTCAGCACTCCAGTCGGTATCGAAAACGTAGTTAAAACCGAGGGCTTTTAAGGCAGCCGTGAGTTTTCCGGTAACGATAGAGCCGGGTTTCATTCCAAACTCTTCGCCCAGGGCTACGCGAACTGCGGGTGCCACTTGCACCACAACAGTCTTCTTTTCATCGGCAATAGCGCGAATAATCTTCGGGGTGTGGTCAACTTCTACCAATGCACCCACCGGACAAACCGCCACACACTGTCCGCAGAAAGTACAGTTGGAGTAACTCAGTTTTTGGTTAAATGCTGTAGAAACCACGGCGGGAAATCCGCGTTCTATGGCTGAGAGCGCGCCCACTGTTTGAAAATCGTTGCAAACGGTTTCGCAGCGGCGACACATCACGCATTTGTTCATATCACGCACAATGGAGGGCGATACTTCAACCTTGTAGCAAGATTGTTCCCCTTGAAAAGGAATCTCTCTCACACCAAAACGGATGGCTAAATTTTGCAGTTCGCAGTTTCCGCTTTTGGCACACACCAAGCAGTCGGCGGGGTGGTCGCTCAAAATCAATTCCAGCACGGTTCTGCGGGCGTTGAGTACTCGTATAGAGTTGGTTTTCACTACCATTCCTTCCAAACATTCGGTAACGCAGGCTGGGGCTAAATTGCGTCTGCCTTCCACTTCCACCACACATATACGGCAGCCGCCGGGTTTGTTATGAATGTTAAGACCCTCTAATTCAAAGTGACACAACGTAGGAATATCTATTCCAATTTCGCGAGCCGCTTTTAAAAGTGTAGTACCTTTGGGCACCGATACTTCTCTGTTATCTATCGTTAATTTTATATTGTCCATTGTATATTCCTTTTTATTTGATTGATATTGCATTAAACTTACATTTTTCGAAGCAGGCGCCACACTTGATACAGGTTTCCTGATTTATTTCGTGCGGCATCTTCTTTTCGCCTTTTATGGCACCCACGGGGCAAGCGCGGGCACAAACCGTACAGCCTATACATTGCTCAGGGTCAATAATATAGCATTTCAACGCCTTACATTGACCGGCGGGGCATTTTTTGTCCACCACGTGGGCAAGATATTCCTCCCAAAAGTTATCAATAGTGGATAGTACCGGATTGGGCGAAGTTTGTCCCAAACCGCAAAGTGCTGTGTCTTTAATAACTTTGCTGAGGTTTTTCAGGTGGTCAAGGTCTTCCATCGTGCCTCTACCTTCGGTAATTTTTTCCAAAAGTTCAAATAAACGTTTGTTCCCTATACGGCAGGGGGCGCATTTTCCGCAAGATTCTTCTACAGTGAAGTCTAAATAGAATTTTGCCACAGAAACCATACAGTCGTCTTCGTCCATAACTATCATACCTCCTGAGCCCATCATAGAGCCGGCGGCAATCAGGTTGTCGTAATCGATGGGGGTATCTAAGAATTTTTCCGTGAGGCATCCGCCAGAGGGACCGCCGGTTTGCACTGCTTTGAAATTCTTATCGTTCACAATACCGTTTCCAATTTCGTAAATCACTTCCCTTAGGGTAATTCCCATCGGTACTTCTATTAATCCTACGTTGTTCACTTTACCCGCTAAGGCAAACACCTTGGTTCCTTTCGATTTTTCTGTGCCAATAGAGGCAAACCATTCCCAGCCTTTGAGAATAATTGCGGGGATGTTGGCAAACGTTTCCACGTTGTTCACGTTGGTAGGTTTTTTCAAATAGCCTTCCTGAGCAGGAAATGGCGGTTTAAAAGTAGGTTCGCCGCGTTCGCCCTCCATAGAGTGAATGAGTGCAGTTTCCTCTCCGCACACGAAAGCACCTGCACCGTAGCGCAGTTCAATGTTAAAATCGAAGCCTGAGCCCATAATATTTTGTCCCAGAACGCCAATCTCTTCGGCCTGTTTAATAGCGATAAGAAGCCTTTCGATGGCTAACGGATATTCGGCGCGGATATAGATTAATCCTTTGGTTGCCCCGATACAGAAACCGTTGATTGCCATAGCTTCCAGTACAGAATGCGGGTCTCCCTCCAGAATAGAACGGTCCATAAAGGCACCCGGGTCTCCCTCATCGGCGTTGCAAACCACATACTTTTGGTCGGCGTGGTTTTTACTGGCAATTTCCCACTTTAATCCGGTAGGAAAACCGCCGCCGCCGCGTCCGCGAAGTCCAGATTTTTTAATGATATCAATAGAATGTTGCGGATTGTTGGTTTCCAAAACGGAGGCTAATGCAGCATAGCCGTTTCGGGCAATATAATCTCCTATATTTTCCGGATTAATAAACCCGCAGTTGCGAAGCGCTATACGTATTTGTTTTTTATTATTTGCCATAATGAAAATAGATTTTTAAAGTTCAACTTTTTCGTAATTAACAGGAATAACCCCTTCCAACAGTTCATTTCCGGCAAAATACTTAGTTACAAGTTCTTCTGCTTTCAATGGAGTGATGTATCCAAATACCACCGGCTCTTGTCCGGGTTTTGTAACCTCAACGGTAGGTTCAGCATAACAGTATCCCATACATCCGGTTTGGGTAACCGAAACGGGAATACTGCGTTTGTTACATTCGCTCACAATGACATCCAGCACCTGTTTGGCGCCGGAAGCAATGCTGCAGGTAGCCATCGCTACTCTTACCTGAATAGAATCAGATTGACTTAAAAGCCGTGAAGAAGCCTGAAGTTCTTCTCTTTTTTTCTTCAAATCTGCTAACGATTTAATTTTTTCCATTTGATTTTATTGTTTTGATAATAATGATATTAGTTATGTTTTTGCGTTTACATACAGTTGTAGTAAGGAAATATGTAAGCGGCGCGAAAATATACTTTTTCCTCTTTCAAGATAAAAAAATAATATAACCGAATTTTCTGCGTTAAACTGTTTCAATTAAAGTAAATGCGAAGATTTTTTTGGTTTTCTCTATTGTTTTTTTTCGCTTGCAACACGCTGTTTGCCCAGTTTTTTCGTTTTGGGGTTCCCAATCTGCAAGCCTACGATAAAGAACGCTTTCACTATGGATTTTCGTTAGGTATTGATATTGTGGATATTAACCTTAAAACAAGAACCAATTACCTCTTTCCTGATAATATTATGGGTGGTAATAATACTTTGTTGCAAATCACTTCCTCAGCAACACCGGCTTTTCACGTGGGAATTTTGGGGAATATGAGACTGGGGGAATATTTCGACCTGCGGTTTATTCCTGCCTTTTCCATTGCCCACGAGATTAATCTGTATTATAGATTTGAAAATGAAGTATTAGACCCCAATCCGAGAAAGAATAAAATGACCCGTGAGATTTTAAGACAGATTGATTGTCAGTATATTAATTTGCCTTTATTCATAAAATTCAAGTCTTCGCGGATGCACAATGTGCGCGTATATGCGATGGGCGGCGGACAGTTCAGTGTGAATATGATGAGCGCAAAAAACAACACGATTAATACTAATGACCCCTCGGGGATAGATATTATTCCCATCATTAAACCTTACGATGTGCAAGTGAAAGGGGGGTTTGGATTCGACTTTTACACCACATACTTTAAACTTTCCACAGAGTTTAATGTTTCGTTTGGGGTTATTAATATGTTGGAAGATGAAAAGAGAATTAAAGACAAAGAGCATCTGCCCATTTATAAATCAAGTCCCATTATTCAGGGGATCACTGATATGAAATCAAAGACTTTCACTATTTCATTCATTATTGAGTAGCGATTGCCAACCGATGTCGTTTACCCTGACTTTGGGTAAAATTTTAAGAAAAATTACCCTGACTTTGTGAATTTCAGGAAAACAGTAGCGATTGCCAACCGATATCGTTTCTGTAGAACAGATTTTCAGATTTAATTTGTTTTACTTTAAGATAGGCATTTTCTTTGGCGCTTTCGAGCGTTGCTCCTTCCCCCACCACCATCAAAACTCGTCCGCCGTTATTTACCCATTTCCCCTCTTTTTTGGCTGTTCCACAATGAAAAATAAAATCATCAATTTCAATTTCAATTTCAACCCCTTTCTCAAACGCCTCCGGATACCCTTTCGACGCCATTACAACCCCCAGAAACGCATTTTCGTGCCATTCAATTTCAGGAGTTTTTCCGGCAAGCAGTTCCAAGATGATTTCAATCATATCGCTTTTCATTTTGGGTAACACTACTTCGGTTTCGGGGTCTCCGAAGCGAGCGTTAAATTCAATCACTTTGGGTCCCTCTTTGGTTAAAATTAATCCACCGTACAGTATGCCAGTAAATGGTGTACCGCTATCCGCCATCGCTTTGGCGGTAGGTTTCATTATAGCATTAACAGCTTCATCTACGGCAGTTTGCGGAATAATGGGAATAGGGGTGTAGGCGCCCATCCCGCCGGTATTGGGTCCTGTGTCGCCGTCGAAAGCACGTTTGTGGTCTTGTGCAATGGAGAGCGGCAGTACGGTTTCGCCGTGAACAAATGCCATAAGCGAAAATTCGGGACCGGAAAGAAACTCTTCTATCACTACTTTGCCTTTTCCAAACTTGTTGTGCAACAACATATCCTGCAACGCACGGTCGGCTTCTTCGGTGGTTGTTGCCACCACCACGCCTTTTCCGGCAGCCAAACCGTCGTATTTTATGACGGTGGGTGCACCTTTACTATGCAGATATTGTTTGGCGTTTTCATAATTGTCAAACACTTCAAAGGCGGCGGTAGGGATATGATATTTTTGCATTAACTCTTTGGCAAACTGTTTACTGCCCTCAATTTGCGCGGCGTTTTGCGGCGGACCGAAAATGCAGAGATTATTTTTTCGAAATTCGTCCACAATGCCGTTCATTAAGGCTGCCTCAGTCCCAACTATCGTGAGATGAATGTTTTGCGCTTTGGCAAACAGCAGCAGTTTTTCGTTGTCGGTTTCTTCAATATTTACACATTCAAAAGATTCTGCAATTCCGGCGTTTCCGGGGGCCACAAAAATTTTGGCTACTAACGGCGATTGCGCTGTTTTCCAAGCGATTGCGTGTTCGCGCCCCCCGCGACCTATGATTAAAATGTTAAGATTGTCCATATTACTTTCTTCAAATTTCGGCAAAAAAACATAAAAAAGTGTAATTAGGAGAATTTAATGTTATTTTGCAGATCTAAAAAAAGTGAGTGAAAAAAATCTGTTATTTAATTCTGAAACTTTTTAATTTCAATGTGGATTTAGACCATATACCACAGGAAAAAAAGTATGTGTTAGTAGTGGCGCCTCACACCAGTTGGGCAGATTTCGCACTGGGAAAAATTGCCCTAAAAGCAATGAATATTAAAACTACTTTTTTGATGAAAAAAGAACTTTTTTTCTTTCCGTTCGGATACTACCTCAAATATCTGGGTGGTTTTCCTGTGGACAGAAGAAAAGCAAGCCATTTAACCGATACGTTAGCCGAATATATTAAAGAGAAAGAGGAGATAGCATTTCTCATCACGCCGGAAGGTTCACGAAAAAGGGTGGAAAACTGGAAACGCGGGTTTTACTATATAGCTTTGAAAGCAAGCGTACCCATTGCGCTGGGCTATTTAGATTTTGGCGCAAGAAAAGGAGGGGTGGGTCCCGTTTTTTACCCAACAGGAGATTATGAAGCAGACTTAAAGGAGATACAAAGTTTTTACAGAGGAATGAAAGGGCGGAAAAAGGGACGGTTTAACCTTGAGTAAATAATTTAAAATTTAAAATTTAAAATTTAATTTTTCGAATAATAACTTTAATCCTTAAACCTTTAATTCTTAAATCTTAAACCTTTAAATCTTAAATCTTAAATCTTAAATCTCAAATCTTAAATCTTAAATCTTAAATCTTAGATCTTAAATCTCAAAATCGAAACTAATGAACAAAATAGCAATTATTACCGGGGCGAATGGCGGTATGGGGATAGAAATTACTAAAGCCGTGGCATTGGCTGGCTATAAAACCATAATGGCGTGCAGACCAACACAAAAAGCAAAAGATAGATTCTTGACCGTAAAAAAAGAAACGAACGGGGATATTGAATTACTTCCTATTGAATTAGAATATCCGGATTCGGTTCATATTTTTGCGGAAAAGGTAAAAAAAGATTTTGGAACCGTTGACCTGCTGATTAATAATGCCGGCGTTTTGTACCCCAAAAAGAAAGATGTTGACGGAAAATGGGATTATACTACTATGGTGAATTACTTTGGGCATTATCTGTTAACAAAAAAACTGTTACCCATCTTCAATGATAATGGAAAGATTATCAACGTTATATCGTTGACTTACCGTTTTGGCTCCATCTATTCCGAAATGTTTCAATGCGGAAGAAACTCGTGGGTGCAGCAGGTGCGCAACTATTCCAATGCCAAATTAGCACTGCTCTATTTCTCTTTAGATTTATCTGAACAGTTGAAAGAGAGAAATATTACCGTTAATTGCAGCGACCCCGGAATTGTAGGCACCAAAATTATCGCAATGAATAATAACTTTTTTGACAAGATTTGCGATATTTTTGCACGTCCTTTTATGAAATCTCCCCAAAATGGCGCTAAAACGGCAATCCATTTAGCATTAAATGAAAATATGGAAAAATTTACCGGCGGATATTTCAGGAATGAGAAACAAACTCCTGTTATCAAACGTTTTATGCAAAATAATTACGCAAAGTTGCTGAAAATATACACGGAACAATTACTTATCGAAAGAAATATTACAATATGAACTTCCCACCCTATTTAAGTGCAGGCGATACCATCGGAATTGTGGCACCCGCAAGAAAAGTGTCCCGAAATGACATAGAATTTGCGATTCACTGGTGGGAGGAAAAAGGATTCAGGGTAGTGTTGGGCAAACATCTGTTTAACGAACATTTTCAATACGCCGGTACCGATAGAGAACGCGCCGAAGATTTGCAAAATATGCTGGATGATAGTAGTATAAATGCTATTTTCTGCGCCAGAGGAGGTTACGGAACGATGAGAATTGTTGATAAGTTGGAATTTCTGAGTTTTATCATAGAGCCCAAATGGATTTGCGGATTTAGCGACATTACCGCACTGCACGCCCACATCAATAAAGTGTGCGACATTGCCACCATCCACTCTGCAATGCCCTATACGATGACGCAGAATAATCAGCAGAATCTGGAAACACTTTTCCAAACGCTAATTGGGCAACCCCCTGTGTATGAGTGTAAACCACATCCGCTAAACAGAGTCGGAAATTGCTCGGGACAGCTTACCGGCGGAAATTTGTCCATATTGTACGCCCTTTCAGGCTCAGTTTCAGAAATAGATACTACCCTTAAAATCCTCTTTATTGAAGATACCGATGAATATTTGTATCACATCGACAGAATGATGTTGCAGTTGAAACGTGCCGGAAAACTTGAAAAATTGGCAGGGTTGCTGGTGGGCAGTTTTACAAAAGTAAAGGATAATGAAACCGCTTTTGGCAGTTCTTACGAGCAAATCATTCGCGAACACTGTGAAGAATACGACTTTCCGATTGCCTTTAATTTTCCCGCCGGACACGGCGAACAGAACGTGGCACTCACTATGGGAGCGAATTATATTCTTGAAGTTGAAGAAGCAAACCTCTCCTCTATTTTCACTTTTATCCCTTAGGAGATTGTGGAAATAAAGTTAATGCCTGAAACAATGTATCTACTGTTGGGATAGGAGTTATGTTCTACGTACTCCTGAATAAAATCGTGATTCAAAACCTCTGAAATTAATAGAAGTTTATCAGTATCAATACTTTTTGAATTGAAAATATTTAAACATTACTTCTGGGTTCTTTTTCCTTAACCACAAAGAACACAAGGAATGCACAAAGGGCACAATTACACTTTTGTGAACTTTGTGAGAATCTTAGTGAACTTTGTGGTAAAAAGGATTATCTAACTTTCTAACGCTTTACGGTAGAACAATACGAAACCCTGTCTCACTATTTTTTTCTTCAGGTATCGAACTATTTCTAAACGACACCCGACACTTCAAATAATCAGACACGTAGCTACCTCCCCGAACTACTTTGCAAGTACCTGTTTCGGGTCCTTTCGGGTTGGTTTGTGGCTGGCTTGAATATTCCGAAGCCCAATCACTGCACCATTCCCAAACATTACCGCTCATATCGTAAATACCCAATTCATTCGGTGTCATTTTACCCACAGGATGGGTTTTGAATTCACTGTTATATGAATACCAGCCCACTAAATCCAAGTCGTTGTTTCCGCTGTATTTGTATTGAGCAGATTTTTTGCCACCTCTGCAAGCGTACTCCCACTCTGCTTCTGTGGGGAGGCGGTATTTTTTTCCGGTTGTTTCATTAAGTTTACCGATAAAAGTTTGCACATCCTCCCAACTCACGTTTTCAACAGGCAGGTTATCTCCTTTAAAATGGCTTGGATTATTACCCATAATCGCTTTCCATTGTTTTTGGGTTACGGGGTATTTCCCCATCTTAAAGGAGGATAATGTAACTTCGTGGGCAGGGCGTTCGTAAACAGTATGTGTTGGGTTTTCGTTGTCGGTACAACCCATTGTGAAAGTACCGCCTTCAACCTGAATCATTACCGATTCTCCCGCGTGAATTACGGTAACCGTGCAACGGGCTGTATGATTGCCATCTTCAGTGGTTACGGTAATAATGGCAACCCCTTCAGCAATAGCAACAAGCGACCCATTTTCTACAGTAACAACATCATCGCTGTTAGTTGCCCAACGCACGTTTTTATTAATTGCCTCCGGCGGATGCACGGTGGCGGTCAGCGTTGCTGTCTCCCCAACTGCTAAAGTTAGCGTTGTTGGCGAGATGGTAACATGAGAAACATACTTTTCTTTGTTACAGGTTGCTGCCAGTGCTATTACTGCCGCAGCAACGAGGATTAAATTACACAGATTTTTTTTCATTGGATTGGGGGTTTTAATAATTTTCGACAAAAATATGAAAAATTTCTATTTAGTCAACAGACCAAAACCGGACAAGTAACGAGAGTGGAAAAAGAAAACTTAAAAGAGTTTTTAGGATTATAGTAATGGGATATTATTTAGATTTTACCGACAAAGCGAAAGAAGATATTGCTGAACATAAACAAGCAGGCAATAAAGCCCTGCTCAGCAAATTGCTTGAAGAAGCAAACCTCTCCTCTATTTTCACTTTTATCCCTTAGGAGATTGTGGAAATAAAGTTAATGCCTGAAACAATGTATCTACTGTTGGGATAGGAGTTATTATCTACATACTCCTGAATAAAATCGTGATTTAAAGCCTCTGAAATTAATATAAGTTTGTCAATATCAATACTTTTTGAATTGAAAATATTATAAACATTACTTCTGGAAGACCGAATAAGTTTTGCAAATTTCGATATTGACAAATTACTTTCATCAAATTTGTGCTTTATTCGTTCGCCGATGTCGATGTTTTGATATTTCATAAGAGCCGTTAATTTCAATTTTATTTTATTTGAAACAACCACACAAAAAAAGGTGTGAAGTTGTTCGATTATTGTCTATTTACTTTTTCCGGCTCTGGTAAACCGTTTTCCCCTAAATAAACACGAAAAATTCACACCAACATACGTGAACTCTTCGCGAACTTACCCTCAGGGGAAATTTACCAGATTTCGAAAAAGTGAGGAATAAGGGCAAAAAGCTCAGGTGTTTTTTTATATTAAGTTTTTATGTCATAATGAAATAGATTTTATGATGTTAAAATGGAAAATTTTTGGCAAAAATAGCAGAAATATTGTTTCTTTTATCGTAACCACTAAGAACACAGGGAATGCACAAAGGGCACAATTACACTTTTGTGAACTTAGTGAGAACCTTAGTGAACTTTGTGGTAAAAAGGATTATCTAACTTTTTTGTAATAACTTCTTCTACGGAGTCTTTGCTTATTTCTTCTTTGGTTACTTCACCTTTACCTTTTTCAAACCAATATTTTGAGACCTTTGCAAGACAAAATATGATATAAACATTTGATTGTTAATATTTTAATAGTGTTTTGTATTGATTTTTTTTGTATCTTCGCGTCATGTTTTACCAAAAAAATATTCAAATGGGCTTTTATGACGGTTACGTGGAAAAACGTACTAGAAAAAATACGTTTTTCAAACAAATCAATATGTTAATTGATTGGAGTGAAGTAGAAAAAGAGATAA
>Ga0209737_10001152_pt1 | contig 19457 bp, 16 predicted proteins | sample TergutCu122P3_FD_187284 | JGI IMG/M metagenome (GOLD analysis project Ga0209737, IMG submission 187284) | Cubitermes ugandensis P3 segment gut microbial communities from Kakamega Forest, Kenya - Cu122 P3 (SPAdes) (version 2) | ecosystem: Host-associated > Arthropoda: Insects > Digestive system...
TTTTAGCAGTCAGACCCAATGCTTCACCGCCATCCAGTTTCCAAATAGAAGGATTAGGTATTACGACTTGTGTGATTAACGAAAAAGACAATGAGGATAGAGTACGAATAAAAAATAATTTTAAATAATAACTTGTTTGATATGATGTTTTTACGTAGATTTTTCACATTATTTATTATCCTGTTTACAGGACATCGACTCTTCGGTCAAATTCCGCCCGAAGCATTGCGGCAATGGGAAGGCCGCAAGTATTCCATGTTTATCCACTGGGGTATATATTCAGAACTGGGCGGTGTGTGGAACGACCAGCAGATTTCCCGCGGATTGAGCGAACAGATACAGGCTCATGCAGGGATATACAGCGATACCTACGCGCAGACAGCTAAAAGATTCAATCCCGTTAAATGGAACCCCGATTCGATAGCGCTGTTGGCCAAGCGGGCAGGGATGCGCTCTATTGTAATCACATCCAAGCATCACGACGGTTTCTGCATGTTCCATTCGAAACATACCAGTTTCAATGTGGTGGACGCTACACCCTACAAACGCGACGTGCTCAAGGAACTGTCGAAAGCCTGCGCACGTCATGGGTTGAAGTTTGGTTTATACTTTTCGCTGATTGACTGGCATTACCCGCAAGCGTCGCCTATTTCGAGCCATAATTCTGACTACATCACGCCCGAACATTTTGAGTTTAACAAAAAACAGATTACCGAGTTGCTCACCAACTACGGGCCTGTTTCAGAACTTTGGTTCGACATGGGTTCGCAATCGTTTGAGCAAAGCCTCGAAATGCGGCAATTGGTACATTCGCTTCAGCCCGGTTGCATGATCGGCAGCCGGTTGGGCAACGACATGTGCGATTTCATGGTGATGGGCGACAATCAGGAACCCAACTATATTATTGGCGCCCCGTGGCAGTCGCCGGCGTCGTTTTTTCATGAAACGTGGGGATACCGCTCCTGGCAGGTACGCGGCAGCGAAACCGGCAAAACCCGCGAAAAACTCGCCAGCCTGATTCGTGTGTGCAGTCGCGGTGGCAATTACCTGTTGAACATCGGCCCGCGCGGCGACGGATCGGTGGTGGAATTTGAACAGAATGTACTGATGAACATTGGCCGCTGGCTCGACAGAAATGGAGAAGCCATATACGGTACGGACGCTGATCCTTTTCATGTGCCTTTTGAATGGGGCGCTATTACTTCGCGCAAGGATAAATTGTACCTGCACGTGATGGAGCAACCCAAAAATGGCAATATCCTGCTACCAGGATTGGATGGGAAAATTACGAAAATGAGCGTATTGGCTGACGGTACACCCTGCGCCTGGCAAAAAGACGCAAAGGGTGTGACAGTGAAACTGCCAGCTACGGTTAATCCCGCTCATGAATTTCAAGCGATTGAAATCGTTTTTGAAGGCGGTTATACAGTTCCTCCCATCAACATTATACCATACGCCAAAAACCTGTTGCTCGACCAGCACAATGCCTTCAAATATTACAGCAACAGCGGTATCGATTATAACTCGCGCTATCAAAGCACTATACGGGAGGAATGGACAGTTCTTGCCGGTGCAAATGCAAGACACACACCTGTGTTGTATTATACGGATCAGGAAAAAGGCCGCGCCATCGAACTAAGCCTGAACAGACAAACCGCAATAATTACCCTGGAGGGCGATGAGGAAATGAAAATGAAAAACAATGTTGCAGGATTGGGCTGGGGCCCGATTTATCTGCAAGGCCCTCTCTCGTCAGGCATCGATGGTATTCACGGTGAAAGCGCCAACATTGACCCTGCGAAACCCTGGGGACGTCGCGCTGCAAAAATTTGGGAACAAACCAGTTGGAAGAACAATGAAATTCACTCCTTGCCGGGTGACCTCACGCAAGCATGGTATATGTTGCAGGAAATAACTTCGCCGGTCGACCAGCAAATTCTTGTTTCAGTAACTTCTGCCGATGCTGTGACTGTCTTGTTGAATGGAAAAACATTAGTTCTGCACAACAATCCTTTTAAAAAGGAAAGTATACAAGACGTAGTATTGCTCGATTTGAAAAAAGGGAAAAACCAGTTGTTAGTGAAGGTTTTCAACTGTTTCCAGAAAGAGGCGCTCATGGGTATCAGTATTGACGTCCCGCAAAGGCTGTTCATCAAAAAATTAGAAACGGTTAACCTCAATAAAGGTGAATATTTCCCGGTTTACTGGAAATTGGCTCATCCGGTAACTCCTCACGAAACGCTTAATTTACCGAATTTAAGATTGATGATTCAATGATTCAGGTATTTTGACATGATACGTCTGAATCACGTTCTTCTTTTTCCTCTTTCCATCCATTCCCGCTCAATATCTTCCAGCGATTTACCTGTAGTTTCGGGAACCAGGAAGTATGTGATCAGCAGGTAGGGTATGCACATCACACCAAACAGCCAGAACACGCCCGATGCCGATAAACGGGTGGTGAGCCACGGTGTTAACTGACTGATGAGAAAAGCACCTGCCCAAAGTGAAAAACCTGCGACTGACATAGCCGAACCACGCACCTTGACGGGATACATTTCTGACAACAGCACAAAAATAACGGCACAGATAGAAATAGCGCAACTAAACACGTATGCAAGAATCAATCCGAACAGTACCCAGAAGGAAATTGCCAGACCTGCTGCCGCACCGTAGAAAAACAAACCGATTCCGATCAGAAAAATCAGCATGCCGCTGACGCCAATGTAAATCAACTTCTTGCGGCCTATCCGGTCAATCACTGTCATGGCAAGAATAGTGGAAACAACATTCACCAAACCTACCCAAATCTGAAAGTCGAGTGAAGCCGTTTTTTCGAGACCCGCTTCCAAAAGGAATTTGGGACCGTAATAGATCACGGCATTTATTCCCATGAATTGTCCAAGCATGGCTATAGCAATTCCCACAATCAGTGCAATGCGGAAACCCGGTTTGAGCAGTAACCGCCAGTCGGATTTTGTTTCCTGACTGATGACGTCGCGTATCTCATCTATTTCCTTCTGCGCTTTAACTGGTGAATATATTTTTCCGAATGTTCGCAACGCTTTGCCATCGTGCTGTTTGACTACCTGCCAGCGCGGACTTTCGGGAATCAGGAACAAAACCAGCAGAAACAGCACGGCAGGAAATGTTTCCATACCCAACATGCCGCGCCATACCTGGTCGTTGATAGCCATTTTCAAGATTCCGCTTTCGTACTGCACGCTTTGCGACCATTTGAGTACGGCAGTGTTCGACAGGTACGAAGCAAGTATCCCGACTGTGATGGCCAACTGGTAACAAGCCACCAAGCGCCCTCGATATTTGGGAATGGATATTTCGGAGATGTACAACGGCGCAATGATGGATACGACGCCGATACCTACGCCGCCGAGGATGCGGTAAAGCGCCAACTGGTAGAAACCGGAATAAACGGCGCAACCGGCGCTCGATAGCGCAAACAGCACGGCAGATGTCATTAACAATGGTTTGCGCCCGAAAGCGTCGCTCAACCTGCCTGCCATCAACACTCCGATGATGCAGCCCAGTATAGCGCAACCTACGTACCAGCCCTGCTGAAAATCGGTGAGCTGATAGAAAGCCTTTACATCTTCGGTGGTTCCTGAAATAACGGCTGTATCGTAGCCAAACAGGAAACCGCCGAGCGCAACGATAGCGGAAAGAAAGATAACGTATATTAGAGATTTCATAAATTCAAAGATTTAAAGATTTAAAGATTCAAAAGTAATTATATTTTTCAATTATAAAAAAAAATGTAATTTTGCAAAAACAAAATCAATGATTATTGATCTCAAAGAATTATCGAAACGCGAAAGCGAGCGTGTAGAATGGAAGGAAAATGTTGCGGATGTGGATGATATCATCAAGACAGCCGTTGCATTTGCCAATGACTTTTCAAATCTTGGAGGTGGATACATCGTTTGTGGAGCAAAAGAAATAAAAGACGAGCATGGATTCCAAAAATTGCTTACCGTTGGATTAACCTCTTCAAGGTTGAAAGAAATTGAGGGGAAAGTGACCTCCGCTTTGCGCGACAAAACATTTCCTTCAATTGTTCCAGTGATGGAAGAAATCGAGGTTAACCCTGAACACAGGATTCTGATATTCATCATTACCGCCACCGGACAGGTTCACTCTTATCGAGCCAACAGTAAAGATGCTTCCACCTGTTACGTAAGGATAGGACGGGAAACGAGAGAAGCCAGAAATGGCATACATCTCGAATTACTTGTAAAAAGGAATCTCATGGAGCCATGGGACAAACGGACATGCAGCAACGCTACCATTCGGGATATAGACCTGATTGTACTGAGGCAATATCTTCAGGAAATGAATCTTTGGGATTCCGAAAAGTCTATTGATGACTATTATTTTTCGGATACTGCGAAAATTGCGGATTTTATTCCTCCGCTTGCAGCGAAAGAGACGTTGACAGATATTTTACGTCCCCGAAATTTCACCTTGCTTATTTTCGGTCAGGATATTTTAAAATTTTTTTACGAAGCATATACTATCCTTTCGATATATCCGGGCGTCGACCGGAGTGAGCCTACCGCCAAACGACACGAAATAACCGGCAATATCATACAACAGGCGCGCCGGTGTATCGATTTGTTAAGCGCAGAGACATATACTGTATTCGACAAAAACAACACAAAGCCCAACCGGAAGAAGTATCCTGTGAAAGCTTTGCAAGAAGCGGTTGTCAACGCTATTGTGCACAAGAACTACGAGATACAACAGCCTGTACGGATTACTGTATTTTCTGACAGGATTGAATTTTATTCACCTGGAGGATTGCCCAGAACGGTTGACGTCGAAAAATTTAAGACAGGAAAAGCGACTCCGTTTTGGAGGAACCAGTCGCTGGCATATTTTTTCAACAAACTCCAGTTAGCGCAAGCCGAAGGACAAGGAATAACAACCATCATTCGCTCCATGCGCGAGGAAGATTGCCCTGCGCCTGTTTTCGAAACAGGCATTGAAAGCTTGACTTGTATTCTGCCGGCTCACCAGGGTACAATATAATTTCAGTTAAATAGATCAAATTCTAAACAAGTTCAAATGTTTTCCAAATTTGAAACAATCCTCTCGGCACATGGAAACAACCTTTCCATTTACCGCCTTTGAGGGTGAGCAGTGGCTCACCCTGGCGGTTGAGATAACCGTACCATTCGGGATATTCCGTATCGCGGAAATGCGACCATGTGTAATCGTGAATTTTCATGAACCAGTCCTTGCAACGGCTGTCACCGGAGATTCTGTAACCTTTCAGTAAAGCGATGAGCGTTTCAATGTGCACCCACCAAAGTTTCTGGTCCCATTCCAATTGTTGCGGCGGATAACCTTTGACGTCCCTGAAATAGAAAATACCGCCATATTGCCCGTCCCAGCCGTATTCGATGGAACGCAACAGAATATCAGTTGCTTTCTTCATCAGTTCGCGGTCGTCGTAACGCCCGGCCAGATCCATCATGAACCACATCGCTTCATTGGTGTGCCCCGGATTAATTGTCCGTCCCTCGAAACAATCCTCAAACGAGCCGTCGGGCGCAACATTTTCCAGAATCAAACCCGAATCCTCCTGATAAAATACCTCCATCACTTCGTGGATGAGCGGTTTTACGGCTTTATCCACTTCGTCGCTGCCAATGATTTCTTCTAAAATCAGCGATAGATTACACAGAATCATGGGCAACGAAAAACTTTTCATCGGCCGGGTTCCGGGATAAAGTTTGTTGTATATCCCTTTAGGGTTTGTTGACCGAGCCTGAATGTTACGAAACGTCTGCAAAGCGATTTCTTTATGGCGAATATCGCGCGTTGCCTTGTACAACTCTGCAAAACCCATACAGGCAAAACAATCCGAAAAGATATTGTATGGCTGCACCAATGGTTTTCCTTTCCGGGTAAGTGAGAAATACCAGTTTCCATCGGCGTCCCTGCCATATTTTTCCAAAAAATCAGCGCCAAGCATCGCCATGCTTATCCACGTCCGGCGAGGTTCTATCTGATTGTATATCATCGAAAAAAACCACAGTTGCCGCCCCTGCAGCCAGATAAACTTATCCGTGTCATATACTTTTCCTTTCCGGTCGAGACATGTATAATACCCGCCGAAAATATCATCGCGTGAATTTCTTTCCCAAAAAGGAATGATGTTATTCATTAATTCCTTTCTGTACAATTCTTTATAGATAATTAAATCTTGCATAATATATATTTTTTACTTGACATCTTGAATATCTTTCAAAAAAAGCGTATGCGGATCAGCATACATCTGTCTCATTTGATTTTTCATTTCTTCCCTTCTCCGTTCTAATGCCGTAGCCATTCCTTCCGGAAGCGGCCTTCTTGGAGGTGCATTTCTCCATGTCAAAAAATAGGAAACTTTATATCTTTTCAGGATATCAACCATGGCTTGACTGATATTGCTGCATTCGCTCAATGCAAATAATTTTCCTTTTTCTTCCGCTATTTTAGATCCAAAATTTAATGCGTTATCAATCAAAACATTAAATTCCGGACCTTGACCATACCAATCAATTGATAACATGTCGATATACTCATCACCCGGATAACCGCACATGAAATCTTCCAAAGAGTACACTTTATCGGTGTTGTAAGCATACAGAATTTGATGCATTCCTCTGCCTCTCATATATTCAACTGTATACCTCCATAATGCTGCAAACTCGTCGTCGGTACAGCGTTCGCGTCCCCACCAGAAGAACGAGCCGGAATGTTCGTGCCATGGACGGAATATAAAAGGAATCAGTTGGCCATTGTCATCAGTCCAAGTCTTGAAATAGTCAGCCAGAATGTCTAACCAGCTGTTGAACATGTCATGATTTTCACCACCGGGAAGAATGGATTTGACTGCATTCAGCGAATCATATCTGATTTCAAAGTTTTCTACCGATTCTGGTTCCTGATAACGACCTGAAGAAAATTTTCTGACATCCCAGGCTGATCCCGGCCCGTTGGGCGATTTTACGCGATGCGTCCATTGCGAAGTAACCGGATTGATGGTATGCCAACTGACTGTAATCACACCATTCTGGCGATGAAAAAATTTAACCTGTTCGGTAATTTGAGTGAAGGAAACAGAATCGAGACTGCGATCGTTACCGGTTTCAATTTCTCCAAGTTCAAATCCTGCAACCGCTGGATAATCGCCTGTTATTTCTTTTACATCCGAACGTCCAGGCTCATACCACCAGGTAGCGCCACACATTAAATCGTCCTGATGGCCATACATTACGCCTTTATCCTGCAGTTTGAGCAAGCGTTGAAACAATGCTTTTGCTTCGGGGGTTGCTTTGGGATCGGTTACATAAAACTTTGGAGTACATGCAGTAAAAACGAAAACAAGTGCAATAAAATAACTGTATCTATTCATGTTTATAAGATTAAGATTAATTTAAAATTGACTTTTAAAAAGTGGTAAAAATACAAAATTTATACATAGAGGATATATCTTCCTGCCAGAAAACGTACAAAAAGGAAATATAAACTTAAAAAAACTTGAAAAATACAAATCTTTCTTTACCTTTGCAGCACCTGTACATCACAAAAATGACTGCAAAAAGCAACCTTTTTGTGCATTATTCGTATAAAAAATAGTTCAGTTGCACGGCATTGATAGACGGGTAACAGATGTTTTACTTAAAAAAAAACACGAATGAAAATTCGCAACATTGTATTTGTTTTGATGGCAGTTTGCCTTTTGATCCCTTCGCAGAGCTATGCTCAAAGCTCCAAGCAGTTGAAGAAGGCTTATGAAGAATTTAATGCAGGACTTTACAGTTCAGCGGCGGATATGCTCCGTAAAGCCTACAATTCAGCAAAAACTGACGAAAAGGCTGAAGTGCTGTTTAAAATTGGCGAGTGTTACCGCTTGATCAACGATCCTGCGCGCGCTGAAATGTGGTATATAAAAGCGGCACAAAGAAACTACCCCAATCCAGTTATATACCTTCATTTGGGCGAAATGAAAAAAATGAGGCAAAAATATGCCGAAGCCAAAGAAGAGTTTAAAAAATACAAGGAAAAAGTACCAGGCGACCGGCGTGGCGAAGATGGCATAAAATCGTGCGACATTGCGTTGCAGTCGATCGAAAGCGGAAATGGATACCAGGTAGAACCCATGAGATTTTTTAACTCGCGGCAAAATGACTTTTCGCCTGCCTTTGCTTCTGACGATTATACTACCGTCTATTTTACGTCGTCGCGCGATGCAGCCACCGGCAAAAATATCAATGCGGTGACCGGCGAAAAATTTTCCGATATCTTCGTGTCGAAACAGGACCGCAAAGGCGTATGGAGCCAGCCGGTGCCCATCGAAGGCGATGTGAATACCGAGTACGATGAAGGGATGCCTTCCTTTTCATCTGATTTTAAAACGATGTACTTTACGCGCTGCCGCAACAGCAATAATAAAGCGTGGGGTTGCCAGATCGTTTCCGCACAGTTGGTCAATGGAAAATGGACGAAGGAAAAAGTTATCGATATAGCCAACGACACTGCTGTAGTGGCGCATCCGGCAATTTCACCCGACGATCTGACGCTCTACTTCGTTTCCAATATGCCCGGCGGGCAGGGTGGAAAAGACATCTGGAAAGTAACCCGTTCCAGCGCGAGCGACAACTGGGGGCGTCCGGAAAATTTGGGGCCTTCCATCAACACTCCCGGTGATGAAATGTTTCCGTACGTACATCCCGACGGAACGCTGTATTTTTCATCCAATGGACATATTGGACTGGGCGGTTTGGATATTTTCAAGGCTTACGAGGAAAACGGCAGATGGGCGGTTGAAAACATGGGCTACCCAATCAATTCGCCATCGGATGATTTCGGAATTACCTTTCAGGCCGAAGCAGAAACCGGATTCTTTTCGTCGAGCCGCACCACCAAAGGCGATGACGATATCTACCTTTTCAAACTTCCTCCGCTGGCATTTACCCTCATCGGTCTGGTGACAGACGAAAAAACCGACCAGCCGATACCCGGGGCGAATGTAAAGATCATCAGCAGCGACGGTATCGCTATTGATATCCCGACCAACAATGACGGTACGTTCAGGCATACATTGAAACCTGCTACCAATTACGTGTTTCATGCTTCCAAACAGGGCTATCTCAATGGGAAAGAGAGTGAATCGACCAAAGGATGGGATCGCAGCAATGAATTTAAAATCTATATTAAATTGACGTCCATTGCAAGACCTATCGAAATATCCAATATCCTGTACGATTTCAACAGGTGGGATTTGCGTCCTGAATCGATGGTGAATCTAGACAGATTAGTGGAAACGCTTAATGATAATCCAAATATTACCATTGAGTTAGGCTCACACACCGATGCGCGCGGCGGTGATTCCGAAAATCAACTTTTGTCGCAAAGACGCGCTCAATCGGTTGTGGATTATCTGATAGAAAAAGGTATATCGCCCGACCGGCTCATAGCCAAAGGTTATGGCAAAGGAACTCCCAAAGTGGTGGACGAACAGATGGCAGCACAACATTCTTTCCTGCGCAACGGTATAACATTGACCGAAACCTTTATTAATTCACTGCCTACCAGAGATGAGCAGGAAATTGCACACCAGTATAACCGTCGTACAGAATTTAGAGTATTGCGGACAGACTACAGGTAGTATTTTTATCCACGAATTACACGAATTATCACGAATAATTTGTAAAAAAATTGTAGCAATCAAAAAAAAGCCGCTCATTGAGCGGCTTTTTTAAATATAACTGTGAAATTTACAGTCGTTTAGCGTACATATTTAAAATCCTTGCCTAAATAACGGGCTTCTTCACCGAGGTTTTCTTCGATGCGGAGCAACTGGTTGTATTTGGCAATCCGGTCGGAACGCGAAGCAGAACCTGTTTTGATCAAACCGGTGTTCAGCGCCACTGCCAGGTCGGCGATGGTATTGTCTTCCGATTCACCCGAGCGGTGGCTCATCACTGCGGTATACGATGCGCGGTAAGCCATGTTCACAGCGTCAATGGTTTCGGTAAGCGATCCGATCTGATTTACTTTCACCAGAATAGAGTTGGCTGTTTTCCGTTCGATACCCATGGCCAAACGTTTGGTGTTGGTAACAAACAGGTCGTCGCCAACCAACTGTATTTTATTGCCAAGCACGTCGGTAATCAATTTCCAGCCGTCCCAGTCGTCTTCGGCCATCCCATCCTCGATGGAAATGATCGGATACTTGTCCACCCAGTTTTTCCAGTAATCAACCATCTGTGCGGGAGTGAGTTTTTCGCCGGTCGATTTCTTGAAATGATACACATTTTCGTCGGTCAGAAAATATTCTGAAGAAGCAGGGTCGAGCGCCATGAAAATATCTACGCCGGGTTTGTAACCTGCTTTTTCAATTGCCTGAAGAATAACTGTTACTGCTTCCTCGTTCGATTTCAGGTTGGGTGCAAAACCGCCTTCATCGCCTACATTTGTCGAATAACCGCCGGCTTTCAAAACGGCTTTCAGGTTGTGGAATACTTCAGCGCCCATGCGCAGTGCTTCCGCGAAACATTTAGCGCCAACAGGCATGATCATAAATTCCTGGAAGTCGATGCTGTTATCGGCATGTGAACCGCCATTGAGGATGTTCATCAGCGGAATAGGGAGCGTGTTGGCATTCACTCCGCCTACGTAACGATACAGCGGCTGTCCGGTAAGTTGTGCGGCAGCCTTGGCAGCAGCCAGCGATACGCCAAGTATAGCGTTGGCGCCCAAATGACCCTTGTTGGGGGTTCCGTCCAGTTCGATCATGCGCGCATCAAGCGCGTTTTGTTCGGTTACGTACATTCCGCACAATTCGTCGTTCAACACAGTGTTGACGTTGTTAACGGCCTGTAATACGCCTTTGCCCATATAACGGCCCTTGTCGCCGTCGCGCAGTTCAACTGCTTCATGAACACCTGTAGATGCGCCCGAAGGTACAATGGCACGGCCAGAATGGCCTGTATTGGTGTGAACTTCTACTTCTACAGTAGGATTACCGCGGGAATCAAGTACCTCACGGCCTGCAATTTTGATGATTTGTCCCATATAAAAAATGATTAATTTGTTTATTTTACTTTTCGGACTGCAAAGATAAGATAATTTTTTATTTGCAACGCAAAAAATCCGATTTTTCTGATCAACCGAATCAAAAAAATGATATTGATTATTTTTATATTTATCAACTTATTGCGACTGTACAATCACTTTTTTGTACAATTCCCACATTGGAGGATTGTGTACATGTGAACCTATTATTTTAATTTTGTTATCTTTATCCAACAAAAAGGTACGATATGGGCGTTGAGGAAAGTGGTTTAATTTATCAAACTTATTGTGATGATCATAGATAATGGGATAATCAAAATTTTCAAAACGAATTTCTTCGTTAAATTTCTTGAAATCAGACGAATGAACGACGAATATAAACCAATATCAATCTGTTATCTGTGGCAAGAATCAATGAATCATTTCCAAACAAACAAATCCAACTGGCAACTTGAACAACCAATAGAATCAATATAAGTGAAAACTTTGTGCGATTTGTTCCACAAATAAGAACATACGGTATCACGCCCAAAAAATTGAAACATTACATCATCGGGAATCAATATTTCTTTATCCATCCAATCCTCAATAATCTTTTTAACTTCACCTTTCCGGGACATTTGGCATGTACCAAAGATTTATACAACGAAAATGATGAATATTGGACAGTAATGTTTCATCCTATTGCTTGAAATCGAATATTAAAAGAATAGGATTATCTTCCTCTTTTGTTGTGTTGACCACATCTTTAAACTGCATGGAAGGTGGTTGTGCATTTCTCCATTCAGTTACTGAAAAAGCATCCAAAGGGACAATGATATGCTTATCAGCATGATAGATAAATTCAGATACAGGAAAAGTTAAACCATTGAAATAAACATCGTCTTTAATTGAGGAAAATGTATTTGAAATATTGTTTTTTCGGTCGTACAAAGTTAATTTCTTGTTTTTTTGATAAAAATTTCCAAACATGATGAACCGTTCATGCAATACAAAACTATAAACACCATAGGCATATGACGTTGTATATAATTCATCAAAAAATTCTTTAACATTACTGAATTGCCTTTTAAAAAAAGATTCAGGTATATTTTTCCCCTTAAAATCGACGTAATATGATTGATTCATCCTTCCACCATCGACTGATTGATAAATAGTATCGTTAAGAGGTTGAAAAAAATAAATTGAGTTTTGATACCGATAAAAATTATGGTGAGCAAATATAAACAGATATTTTGCACGTTCTTGATCAACAGCCAAAAAATGAGAATCTTCTTGGCCACTGCTTACTCTGGTTAATTTATGGCTAAAAGCATTATCGGAAAACAAAAAGAAAGAATTGTCCACTGACGGTGAAATCGCTTGTGCAAAATACCCAAGATTGCGGGTCGATATATTCTTTCCGGAATTGTCGTAAGTTATAAGTCGTTGTTGATCTCTGTCCAATATAGTAATGGTTTCGCCATTTACCATAAAATCATTGATTCCTAAATATTCTCCTGGCCCTCTCCCTCTTTTCTTAAAACAGTACAATAATACCCCATCTTCAGAAAATACAAACAAAGCTTGTTGACTGTCAGAAATATAAATACGATTGTTTTCATATTTTATTCTCTGAATTCTTCCAATTACGGTGTCAGACGGAAGCTTTAGCATCCGAAAATTTTCAAAGTATTCTGACAGTTTCAGTTCATCGTTCGACGTTGCATCTGCTTCAATTATAGAGATAGAAACTTTACATTCTTTAGTCTGACAACTGTATTGAAAAAACATGCAACAAAATAGAAGAATTAATCTTTGACCCTTGCAATAAAACTTGAACATATATAACAAATAAATGGTTTAAAATATTGGCAGAATAATATGCATCCTGCCAATGTAAAATTTTACTAACCACCTCATTGATTAGTTACAGTTACTACAGTCAGGCGATCCGCTAGAACAAGTTTCATTAACATGACTTGTACAACAATAACCTCCACTTGTGCATTGAGCCAATGCCTTTTTCTGAGCAGGTATATTTCTGGTTAAAACCTCAATATTAGACGAAGCAACATCCGATAGAGTATTACCAACTAAATTCATGCTTACAACTAACGACAAAACACCGGCAAAAGCGGCTGTTCCAAAAAATGCAAATACTTTACTTTTCATATTACACTAATTATTAAATTGTTAAATTATTATTTATGAAAAATTACGAACGACAAAAATATATTTTTTTTGAAACGAAATTTTTTTTTTTGAAAAAAATGTAAATTTTTCAAAAATCATTACTTTTGCGCGAATTTGAAAAAATTCATTTTTCGTAATTGTTAATTTTTAATCGTTTATCGTTTTGATATGAAACAGTTTTTTGGATGTATAATAATAATGTATGGTTTGGCCACGATGATGGCGCCGGCACAGGAAAACCCGAATATTTTTACGTATAAGTTGGGTACGGCTGAAGTTAGTTTGCTCTCTGAAGGGCAAGCCACCGGTAACAGCAGTATTTTTGTGGGAGCGACTCCCGAAATGATTCAGAAAAGCCTTCCCGACGGGAGTTATCCGCGGTCGTGCAATGCTTTTCTGGTGCGTGTTGCCGGTAAAAATATACTGGTGGATACAGGTATGGGACGCCCTCTTGTCGAAAACTTGAAATCACTGGGTATTACTCCTGAACAGATTAATGCTGTTCTGATCACTCACGCGCACGGCGATCATATTGGCGGGATGCTTAAAGACAATAAAGCGGTATTTCCCAATGCCGAATTGTACATGTCCCGTTTAGAACATGACTACATCATGAACGACGCCCGGAATGCAGGCGCACGCAAAATGATTGAAACCTATCAGTCGAAACTGCGGCTTTTCCAACCTGCAGAGATTGATGCAAAACTAAAAAGTTTGTTTACCGGAATACAGGCTGTTGCCGCGTATGGCCATACGCCCGGACATACATTATATATAGTGGAATCCGGCAGTGAAAAGATGCTCATCTGGGGCGACCTCACGCACGCCATGGCCATACAGATGCCTTACCCGGAGGTGGCGATGACCTACGATTCCAATACCGACAAGGCCATAGCAGCACGAAAAAAAGTACTGGAATTTGTTGCAAAAAACAATATTCCTGTTGCAGGGATGCACACCGCTTACCCCGGTATGGGGAAAATAACGAAAGCGCCGGATGGAGGGTATTTGCATACGCCAATTCAATAATTCTTTGAATTTTTTTATCTTTGAATTTGGAATTTTGGAATTTTGGAATTATTTTTGCGCCGTCATTGCCCTGTTGTGTAACGGTAGCACCGCAGATTCTGGTTCTGTATGTCTGGGTTCGAATCCTAGCGGGGCAACAATAACTTAACTGATTGATGATTACCCCGGATTCTAATAATCCTGTTTTTCAGTTGGCTGCCGATTTTGTTAATCAGACTTCGCAGCATATTTTCCTCACCGGAAAAGCAGGAACGGGGAAAACAACTTTCCTGAAACATATCCGCCAAACCACGCATAAAGTTTGTATTGTAGCAGCGCCTACAGGTGTGGCTGCTATTAATGCCGGCGGGATGACGCTGCATTCGCTGTTTCAGTTGCCTTTCGAACCATTTATTCCGGGAAAGGATTTTAGCAGTTCAAAAGACAGGTTCAAATTTTCGTCAACCAAGCGCGATATGATTCGAGGTATGGAGTTGCTTATCATTGACGAGGTAAGTATGCTTCGCGCCGATACGCTTGATTCCATTGACGCCGTGCTGCGCTTTATACGTCATAACGACCGGCCTTTTGGCGGAGTACAGATGCTGTATATCGGCGATATGTTTCAATTACCGCCGGTAGTGAAAGAGGATGAATGGTTTTTCCTGCGCGAATACTATCCTTCGCCTTTCTTTTTTCATGCAAAAGCGTTTCAAAGCGCGCAGCCGGTTTACCTCGAACTGAAAAAAATATACCGGCAGCGTGAACAGTTTTTTGTTGATTTATTGAATCGCGTACGCAACGACGAACTGACGCCGGATGATTTATTGACGCTCAACCGGCAGTACCAACCGGATTTCAGGCCTCCTGATGGCGAAAAATACATCACGCTTACCACGCGCAATGCAAAGGCTGACACCATCAATAACCAGGAGTTGAACAGGTTGAACACGCCGGCATATCGGTTTGAAGGAGAAATAACCGGCGAATTTCCCGAATATGCATTGCCCACTGAAATGAATCTTATTTTGAAAAAAGGCGCACAGATCATGTTCATCAAAAACGATACCGGCGAAGAGCGCCGTTATTTCAACGGAAAACTCGGAACTATTGCGAATATGGGAAAGGACAGAATTGAAGTGCGGCTGGAAGGATCGGGTATTGTAATCGAAATTGAAAAGGAAACGTGGAAAAATATCCGTTATACACTTAACAAGGAAACGGCTGAAATAGAAGAAGAGGAATTAGGGTCATTCAAGCAATATCCCATCCGCCTGGCCTGGGCGATTACGATTCACAAAAGCCAGGGTTTGACTTTCGAGCGGGCAATCATTGATACCGGCGACGCTTTTGCACCCGGGCAAGCTTATGTTGCGTTGAGCCGCTGCACCTCGCTCGAAGGCATTGTGCTCCTTTCGCAAATCACGCAAAGAAGCGTACAAACCGATATCCATGCTGTACAGTTATCAAAATCGGAAAAAGAACAAATCGAATTGCAGAAAATACTCGAAGAAGAAAAAAAACGGTTTTGGGCAGAACGGCTTTTGTTGTATTTTGATTGCAAAGAATTGATCAATATTACGCGCAATCTTTATAAATTGCTGGAAGACAAAACATCGGAAGACTTTGTCTCTGCCCGCAATCTCGCTAAAAAGATGCAGAAACAGGCTTATGATATACGGGATGTGGCGGTTAAGTTCCAAAATCAGTTGAAGACCATTGTAGCACAACCAACGGTTGATATGAAATTACTAACCGAACGTTGCTGTAAAGGAATAACTTATTTCCATCAAACCATAGTCGAAGGAATGCTTGTGCCCTTGCAGCAATACATACACGGTTTCAAAATAAAGAAAGCGAAAACATTTCATAAAAACCTTTGTAGTTTGGAACTTGACTTGAAAATGTTCCTCGAAAACATGAAAAAAGTGAGGTACAACGATGTTGCATTGGCAAAAGGTCTGGTTTTGTCTGTCCCTGAACGTGATGGACTGTACAGACCGCAATTTAAGGAAAAAGAGGAAAATGGAGGAAATGGGAAAATGGAGGAAAAGAGGGAATCAAAACAGCAACAACCACCCCAACAGCAGCAACCGCGTGTTCTCTATGCAAAGCAAAGTCTCGACCTCTTCCGCGAAGGGTTATCCATTAAAGAAATAGCCAAAAAACGTAATATTGCTGATACTACTGTTGCATCGCATCTGGCGGAATTTGTTCTATCAGGAGAATTGCAGATTACAGACCTCGTTTCGCAGGAAAAAGTGGATGAATTAACGCCTTTCGTACAAGCAGCAATAGCCGAAGACAACATGCGATTAGCGCCTATCAAAGATTTGGTTGGCGAACAGTTTTCGTACAACGATATTCGTTTTGTGATGAATCACTGTCTTCGTTTACGAAAATAATATGTCACAGTCATAATGCTCAAAACACACGTTTTCCCCTTTTTTTTACTCGTATTGGTATTTTCGTGTTCTTCGGATACACCTGTAGCCACATACACAGTTTCGCTGGGCGACTTTATAAGCGCTTTGTTGGTAGAAGGCGCCGTTGAACCGGTTCTTTCCACAACCCTTACCAGTCCGAGAACTTGCGACGGTGTGGTGCAGTATCTTGTGGAGGATGGTGCTTTCGTTGAAAAGGATGAGGTGGTATGTATCATTGAATATCAGGAACTCCAAAACTACTACGACCAGCAGGTGATCGCGCTCGAAAATGCCGAAGCCGGTCTCAACAAAACGAAAGCCGATCTGAACATGCAGTATGCACTGCTCGAAGCACAAGTGAGAACCAACGAAGCCGACACGAAAATAGCGCAAATGGATTCGTTGCAATTAATATTTTTATCGCCTAACCAGAGGCTGATCAAGGAATTGGAACTGGAAAAAGCCAGCATCGAAAAAACCCGGTACGAAAAAAAGTTGGCAGCGCTCAAGATCATTCAACAATCTGAAATCAGAAAGGGTGAGTTAGAAATACAGCGGTTCAGAATGCAGGTTCAAACCTTTAAGGATATGTTAGACGCTTTGACAATCAAAGCGCCCCGAAGCGGGATGGTCATCAGGGCCAACAGCAGGCTTACAGGAAAGAAATATCAGGTGGGCGATCCTGTGTGGAGCGTAATGCCATTAGTGATCATGCCGGAATTCAAGCAAATGAAAGTAAAAATCATGGCTTCGGAAACAGACTACAAAAATATCTCTGTCAACGATTCAGTTCACTATACATTCGACGCCATGCCCGGAAATGCAGGAACGGGAAAAATACTCAAAAAAGCGCCCGTAGGTCAGCCGTACAAAAGAGACGGAAAAGTAAAATTTTTCGAAATCGAGGCGTCCATTGACAGTGTGCTCACCATGCCCGAACCGGGTTTCACTGCCAATTGCCGTATCATACTGAAACAAAGCAAAAATGTGGTATCTGTGCCACAAATTGCTATCTTCGAGGAGGATTCGATGAAAGTAGTCTTTGTGCAACGGAAAAAAGGATTTGAACGGCGACAGGTGTTGACCGGATTATCTTCGATCAGGGAATCAGTCATCACCGCAGGCTTGGAAGACGGGGAAATCATAGCGCTATCCAAACCGAAACCACAGTTGGTGAAACAACAGGTAGCCCTGCCCGATTCGCTGACCAAAAAACCTGGAACGCCGGCGGACACTTTGAAACTGAAGCCAGCGTTGAACAGAAATGCAATTTCAATGTTAAGGCATGAAAAAAAAAAAACATATAACGGTTAACCAAATTTTGCCTCTGCGGTTCTCCGCGTATTCTCTGCAGTTCTCTGCGTCACAAAAAAGTTACACGGAGATACACAGAGAAGACGCGGAGTTACGCGGAGGAAAAACTTATAACTTAACTATTTTTTCATTTCTAAGGAAACAATTCAATCAAATAAATGAAATATATCAAATATCTATCAATTCTCTTGCTCGTCGCTCTTCCCTTTGCCTGCAAGGATAAGAACGCGCAGCAGACGCCGACCGGAAAAGTAACAAAAGGCGTATTTTACATCGACCTTCACGAAGAAGGCGAACTCGAAGCCGTTAATGCGATCAACATTTCGTCGCCATCTATATCGTGGAGGTTCGGCGGTAATATGAAAATATCCCACATCGTGAAAGACGGTACCGAAGTAAATGCTGGCGATACAGTGATCATCTTCGATCCCTCGGACGTTAACAAAGGGATTATCGACGCAAAGGGCAAGATTGAAATCAGCGCTGCCGAGTTGGAAAAACTAAAAGCCCAGCAAGATTCTGACCTGGAAGAGTTGAAGGCCGATTATGAAGTAACACGTATTTCGCACGAGATTTCCAGAATCAGGTTCGAGCAGGCTGAATACGAATCGGAAATGAAGAGAAAGGAAATACAGTTGAACCTCGAAAAGGCTGCGATAGCGCTTGAGAGGGCAAAAGAGCAGATTGACAACCGTATCAAAATCAATATCGAGGAAATCAAGCAAAAAAAACTTTCCATTGATCAGGATCAGGCACGACTTGATGAAGCCAACGACGCTTTGAGGCAACTAACCGTAGTTACTCCATCGCCGGGAATTGCCATCCTCCAAAAAAGTTGGCAAAGCGGAAATAAATATCAGGTGGGCGATCAGGTGTGGACAGGACAGCCGCTCATTTCGCTGCCCGACCTTTCGCAACTCAAAGCCACAGTGAGAATCAACGAAGTAGATATTGCAAAAATCTTGAAAGGACTGAATGTGGAAATTAGACCCGACGCATTTTCGGAAAGCAAGTTTACAGGAACAGTGAAGGAAGTAGCGAATCTGGCGGTCAACAAGCAGGGATCGACCAAAATAAAAGTGTTTCCCGTAGAGATTTATCTGAACGAAACGCATAAGGACCTGTTGCCCGGACTTACCGTAAGTTGCCGGATCATTGTGGATAAATTGGAAGATGTACTGTATGTCCCCATCGAAGCGATTCGTTCAGAGGCAGGTAAAAACTATGTGTATATCAAGTCGGGCAGCAGTTTCGAAAAAGTTGAAGTGGAAACCGGACGAAGCAATTCCGACTATACCATCATTGTGAATGGTTTAAACGAAGGCGACGAAATAGCGCTTATCGACCCGTTCCCCGAAACAAAAACCGGCGTAGAGACAACAACCGCTTCCAATTAAATTGAAAATGAAAAATCAGAAAATACGCAGAGACCTGTCAGGATTCATT
>Ga0209737_10001153_pt1 | contig 19445 bp, 10 predicted proteins | sample TergutCu122P3_FD_187284 | JGI IMG/M metagenome (GOLD analysis project Ga0209737, IMG submission 187284) | Cubitermes ugandensis P3 segment gut microbial communities from Kakamega Forest, Kenya - Cu122 P3 (SPAdes) (version 2) | ecosystem: Host-associated > Arthropoda: Insects > Digestive system...
CGGATGCACCGAAATTTTTTGTCTGCCCCACAAACGGTTGCCTAACATTATTGTAGAAGAAGGGGTGTCAATACGTGCCATAAAAAGAGTATATGGCGAATTTGCTAATGACCCACAGCACGGTTTAGAACCGTTTGACATTTACCAAATTGTAAATGGAAAAAGATTAGGAGATCGCGATGCAGCGTTAGAAGCATTTAAGATTTTTGGAAGCATTGCAGGGAATGCTATCGCTATGTGTGCCTCTTTATTAGATGGTTTGATTGTAATTGGCGGTGGGCTTACCAAAGCAGAACGGTACTTTATGCCTGCGCTACTAAGGGAGCTTCGCGGCAGCTATTCTACACTATCCGGAGAAACCGTATCGCGCGTTCAAAGCCATGTGTATAACCTGCAAGACGAAAAAGATTTTCTGCAATTTGTAAAAGGAGAACAACGTACGATAAACGTTTTTGGAACACAAAAAGAAGTAATCTACGACCCGCAGAAACGGATAGGCATTGCTATTTCAAAATTAGGAGCCGAAACAGCAACTTCTCTGGGGGCGTATGCTTATGCCCTACGAAATATTTAGGTAGTTTAACCCATGTAATGTAATGTAATGTAATGTAATTTAAACCATCATTAACAATGTCAAAAACTGTAGAAACCCCATTAATGAAACAATACAATCAATTCAAGGCGAAACATCCTGATGCGATTTTGTTGTTTCGTGTGGGCGATTTTTATGAAACTTTTGGCGAAGATGCGATTAAAGCAGCGCAAGTGTTGGGGATTGTTCTGACAAAACGTGCGAACGGCGCAGCGCAATATATTGAGCTTGCCGGATTTCCACACCACTCGCTAGATGTTTATTTACCCAAATTAGTGCGGGCAGGATTGCGCGTGGCTATCTGCGAACAATTGGAAGACCCGAAGTTGGCAAAAACCATCGTGAAACGCGGCGTCACCGAACTGGTTACTCCCGGTGTTTCTATCAATGATAAAGTGTTGGAGCAAAAAGAAAACAACTTCTTGGCTTCTATTCATTTAACGGAAAAAATTTGCGGCATCGCTTTTGTAGATATATCAACCGGCGAGTTCTATGTAGCAGAGGGAAACCATGAATATATGGATAAATTGTTCCAAAATTTTAAACCCTCCGAGTTGGTGATTCAAAAACATAAAACAGCCTCATTTAAAGAACTTTTTGGAGATAAAGTTTTGTTAACCACCTTTGATGATTGGGTGTTTACCGAAGATTTTACGTATGAGTTGTTAACCAAGCACTTTCAAACCAATTCGTTGAAAGGTTTTGGGGTAGAAAATCTGCCGCTGGGAATTATTGCTGCCGGTGCGGCATTACATTATTTATATGAAACACAAAATCATAAAATACAACATATAAACAAGCTAAATCGTATTGAAGAGGAGCACTACGTATGGTTAGACCGATTTACCGTGCGCAATTTAGAACTGATTCATTCACCCAACGAAAATGCAGTTACGTTGTTGCAAATTTTAGACCAAACGCAAACACCCATGGGCTCGCGGATGCTGCGCAAATGGCTCGTTTTGCCTTTAAAAGAAAAGGTGATGATTGAGGAGCGGTTGGCCATTGTTAAGTATTTTATTGAAAACGAGGAACTTTCGCTAAGTATCGGGTCAACATTTAAACCTGTGGGCGATTTAGAACGTTTGGTATCGAAAATAGCCACCGGAAAAGTAAACCCCAGAGAAGTGCTGCAATTGGCGAGGTCGCTACGTGCCGTTGAGAAACTGAAAACATTCTGCCAAACTGCGCAACAACAGGCGTTAGTAAAAATAGCCGAACAACTGAATCCTATTGCTTCTTTATACCAACGAATTGAAAAAGAGATTTTTGAAGATGCTCCTGTGGTAATTAACAAAGGCAGAGTTTTTAATGATAGGGTGGACAACGAGTTGGATGAACTGAACTCCATTACCAAAAATAGCAAAGCAATTTTAGCAAAAATTCAACAACGAGAGGCAATTGCTACCGGAATCCCCTCTTTGAAAATAGGATTTAATAACGTTTTTGGTTATTATATTGAAGTAACGAATGCTCACAAAAATCGTGTACCCAATGATTGGATTCGCAAACAAACGCTCACGAACGCGGAGCGTTACATTACCGAAGAATTGAAAGAATTGGAAACGAAAATATTAGGAGCCGAAGACAAAATTATTGAAATTGAAACCCGTTTGTTTAATGATTTGGTGGTAAGCATGCTCGATTATATTCCTACCATTCAATTAAATGCACGACTTATTGCACGTTTAGATGTGTTGCTTTGTTTCGCGATGGTTTCCATTGAGAATAATTATACTAAACCCATTTTCGAGGAAGGTACTGCATTAAGAATTAAAAACGGCAGGCATCCGGTAATAGAAAAACAGTTGCCGCCCGGACAGTTTTATGTGGCTAACGATGTGTATTTAGATAACGACCGTCAGCAGATTATCATCATTACGGGACCGAACATGTCGGGAAAATCAGCATTGTTGCGTCAAACCGCCTTAATTGTGTTGATGGCGCAGATGGGCTGTTTTATTCCGGCAGAAAGTGCGCATTTAAGTATTGTGGATAAGATATTTACACGTGTCGGCGCTTCGGATAATATCTCTACGGGCGAATCTACTTTTATGGTAGAAATGAACGAAACTGCCAGTATTTTGAACAATATTTCTAATCGCAGCTTAATTTTGTTAGACGAAATCGGGCGGGGTACAAGCACTTACGACGGCGTGTCAATTGCATGGTCTATTGCAGAGTTTCTGCATGAGCACAAGCAACATCGGGCGAAAGTGCTGTTTGCCACACATTACCACGAATTAAACAACATGGCAGAGCAGTTTCCTCGCATCAAGAATTATCACGTAACCGTGCAGGAAATAAACAATAAAGTGCTGTTTTTAAGAAAATTGGAACAAGGAGGCAGCGAACACAGCTTCGGAATACACGTGGCACGTATGGCAGGTATGCCATACGCCGTAGTGAAACGCGCCGAAGAAGTACTCCAACAATTAGAGAGTACGCGCGATACTTCCAAGAATAAACCGAAAATTGAGAAAAAAGAAGAAGGTTACCAACTCAGTTTCATAAATTTAGACGACCCGCTCTTGTTAGAAGTAAAAGAACAAATTATTGATACCGACATCGACCGACTTACTCCTGTGGAAGCATTAATGAAACTGAATGACATTAAAAATCTGTTGGTAAAGAAAAAGTCGAAATAAGAAGGTAATATAAAAATTCTATTTTTGCTTTTCAAATTTAATCCATTTTGGCAATGAGTTATATAGAGTTCGACAAAGAGAAATTAGTGAATATCAATTATTCCAAAAGCAGAGAAATTTTACGTTGCAGTAAAACGGGCGCATACGCATCTACAACACTTTTAGGATTAAATACACGGAAATATCACGGGCTTTTTGTTGTACCACAAGATAAGATAGACGGAGAACGACACGTTTTGGTTTCCAATTTAAATGAAACAATTATTATTGATAATATGGAGTTTCACTTAGGTGTGCACCAATTTAAAGGTGGAATGATTGCACCAAAAGGGAATAAATATCTTCAACATTTTGAGACCGACATAATTCCTACTTCACATTTTAGAGTAGGTAAATTTAATTTTACCAAAGAGTATTTGATGTGTAGTAATGAGGATAGAATTTTGTTAAAATACACAATACTCGACAATTACGAGTCTGCACAAATTGTTTTCAAACCGTTGTTGGCCTTCCGAAATGCCCACCAACTCACACAGCAAAACCCATACGCTAATATCAACTTTAAGTCCATTGAGAATGGGGTAGAGTATTGTATGTATGAAAATTACACGCCGGTCGCTTTCCAATCGGATCTACCTATTACATATAACCATGAGCCTGCGTGGCATAGCAACTTTGAATACGAAGAAGAGCTAAAAAGGGGTTACGACGGGCACGAAGATTTAATTTGCATGGGAAAAATAAGTGTTAGAGTGGAGCGGAATGAAATATATCTATCCATTGGAACTGAACCTATTGACCCTGCTAATATTAAAAAATTATTTGATGAAGAATTATCGAAACGCATCAAGCGTTCTTCTTTTATTAATTGTTTACAAAATGCTGCGGAACAGTTTATTATAAAACGTAACGGAAAAACGCATATTGTTGCCGGATACCCATGGTTTGGCCGCTGGGGACGCGATACTTTTATTGCCCTGCCCGGCCTGACCCTTGCGCTAAACAAACCTGCGCTCTGCAAAGAAATTATGGACGACATGCTCTCGGAAATGCAGAACGGCCTTTTCCCAAATATCGGCGAAGGAGAAATGGCTGCATACAATTCGGTAGATGCGCCCCTCTGGTTTATTCGTACCCTACAAAAATACACCGCTTTTACGAAAACACAAACGAAAATTTGGGCAGAGTACAGTGAGGCAATAAAGAAAATTATGTATGCGTATCGAAATGGCTCGCTGTTCAATATTAAAATGTTAGAAAACGGTTTTCGTAAAAGAGGAGATGAGCAACACGCACTCACATGGATGGATGCAGTAGTAAACGGTACTCCTGTTACGCCACGTACAGGCTGCCAAGTAGAAATTAATGCACTGTGGTACAACGCAATAGTGTTTGCAATGGAGGTTGCTTCGCACGATAAAGATGAGGCATTTATTAAAGAATGGGAAGAGATTGCCGAAAACTTTCCTTCTGTTTTTAAAGATACGTTTTGGAGCAAAGAGAAAGGATATTTGGCAGATTTTGTAAATGGAGATTACAGAAATTTTCAGGTACGACCCAATATGGTAATTGTAACCTCATTGCCTTATTGCCCTGTGAGTGAGAAGATTTGTCAGCTTATTTTGAAAAAAACACAAGATGAATTGCTAACCATAAAGGGTTTGCGTACTCTTTCGCCTAATGACCCCGATTACAAAGGAAAGTACTGCGGAAATCAGGCGGAGCGTGATGCCGCTTACCACCAAGGTACTGCATGGCCATGGCTATTAGAACCTTATGCAGAAGGATTGCTCTCTGTTTACCAAAAAGATGCCATTCCTTTGTTAGAAGATATGATTTCCCATTTTGAGGCTTCCATTAAAGAGTACGGAATCTCTACCATTGAGGAAATTGCCGACGGCGACCCTCCGCATACCCCCAACGGCTGTATCTCTCAGGCATGGAGCGTGGCCGCACTACTGAGCATTAAGTGGCTCATTGACACTATTGACTTGTAATTACCGGCGACTCCACTTCTGTAAAATAAGTGCTGAAATTCTTAAACTTCTCTTTTAAAAGAGAAGTAATGATTTCGCGAATAAAGTGTTCGCCCTCAAAGTGCCCGATGTCAACAAGTAACATCTTATTTTCCGGAATAAAAAAGTCGTGGTATTTCAAATCGCCCGTTATATACGCGTCTGCGCCTGCGGTAAGTGCATCCTTAATATGCGAAGCTCCCCCACCCCCGCAAACCGCAACTTTACTAATTTCCGCCTTACTATTTCCTGAAAATCTTACCAATTCAACATTAAGTTTCTGCTTTACATAATGAATAAAATCCGCTGCTACCATGGGTTGGGGTAAAAAACCTACTCTTCCCAGCCCAATATCTTTATTTGTATTTTCAAGTGCAAATATATCAAATGCGGGTTCTTCGTAAGGATGATGTTGATACAACGCTTCAACTATTTGACGTTTTTTTATTTTTGAAAAAATCATTTCAATTCTTTCCTCCTCCACGCGCTCAATTCGGTTGTGTTGCCCAATGTGAGGGTTTGCATCTGCAAGGGGTTTAAATGAACCTATACCCTCACAGGAAAAACTACAATGTGAGTAGTTTCCTATGTTACCACAACCTGCCTTAAACAATGCATCCCTCAGAAAAACACTATTTTCTGAAGGAACAAAAACCACTAATTTGCAAAACTCGTTTTCTTTTGGCGACAATACAGAAAGTTTCTGAAGTTCGAGTTTTTGTGCAAAAAGCGAATTTCCACCCGCTTTTCCACTATCTATATTGGTATGCATGGAGTAAAGTAAAATTTTGTTTTCCAAAGCTTTACATAAAATTTTTCCCACCCTGTTGGTAGGCTCAATTCTTTTTATTACGTCTCTATATATGATGGGATGGTGCGAAACAACCATATTGGCACCTTTGGAAATTGCCTCTTCAATCACCACCTCGCTCATGTCGAAACATACTACTACGCCCGTAATATCTCTTTCCTTGTCTCCGCACTGAATACCACTGTTGTCAAAATCCTCTTGCCACGACAAGGGGAATTTATTTTCTAAAAAACTGATTACTTCTTTGATTTTCATATTGTTGACTTTATTGTGTTTAAAAAAGCTATTAAATCTTTTGAAATTTTTTCTTGTGTATATCTATCCTCAATAAGTTGGCGTGCATTTCTACCTATTTCTTCACATTTTTCAGGATGTTCAATACAAAAAAACAAGAGGTCTAACATAGCCTCCGGTGAGTCTGCAATGAGAATATTTTCTTTATCTTTAACAGAAATCCCTTCTGCGCCAATAGAGGTAGTAATAATGGGTTTGCCGAGCGCCATCCCTTCCATAATTTTAATGCGCATTCCACTTCCTGATAACAAAGGGACAAGCATAATATCATGTTCCTTTATAAACTGTTGCGCATCTTCAACGAAATCATACACTTTCACGTTCTTTAAGGTTCGGCTTTTAAAAAGCTCTGCGTTTCCTTTGCCGGCAAGCACTAAAGTAATATTTGGATATTTCGCTGTTGCTTTTTCCCAAATATTATCTAAAAACCAACATATCCCTTCTTTATTGGGTTGCCAATTCATACTCCCTATATGAAAAAAAGAAATAGGCTCTGTTGGAAGTTCGCCTTTTTCATAGTGATATTCCTTTATATCAATTCCAAACGGAATAACCTGACCGCAAAGGGTTGGGAATTGTTGACTAAAATAAAAATTATCTACCTCTGTTATAGGAATATATCCATCTATTTTTTTAAAAAGTGAACACTCAAAACGTTTAAGAGAGGAAGCAACAGAGTAAAAAAATAGTTTCTTTAGTAGATTCTTCTCTTGAAGAGCTAATCTCCTCCAAATTAGGTGTTCAATATTGTGTATACGCATTATGATTCGCGCTTTAGAATATTTTCTAACGGTTGGAATGTACGCCCCTGTAAAAATAGATTCAAAAATAACCACATCAAATGGTTCATGAGAAAACAAGGTTTTTAATCTCTCATTCATTTTCTTGGAATAGAAACGGTTTGCATGTATTGAGCGTTTGCCAAGCAGCGATTTTACAATTTTAGGTATTGTAATATTTGTATTCACAAAAACCGATTCAAAATTTGTGTTTTCTTTATAATTAGTAAACTCCGCCGACGGTACAATGGGATGTTTTTTGGTTTCAATAGCAATTACTCTCAACTCAACACCAGAGCTTAGCAGCGAATTTGATATTTGTCGCATTGCCAAGCAGCCTCCATCAATACTCGGAACGGGTGGTTTATGTGTGAGCTGCAGGATTTTCATTTTTTTTTGCAAATAATTTTTTAAGGTTAAATTGTTGAATTTTCTTATGTATTTCTTCCGAAGATAACAATGCCGAATCTACTGAGGCTTGATAGGTTAGAAAAACGCCAATGGGAAGAAGCACCATCGTTGACATCCACATGCCTAACCAAACAGGGATAGCCCCTCCTTTCGCAATTTTTTCACCAAAAACAGAAAACATAAAATAGGATGAGAAAAAAACCACAGTAATTACCAAAGGCACCCCTATACCTCCTTTTCGAATAATTGAGCCTAAGGGCGCACCAATAAAAAAGAACAATATACATGAAACAGCCATAGCATACTTTCTATACCACTCAATTTTATACTGACCCAAACTCATGCCGAGATGTGTTTTGTATTCGTTTTTTACAGCGCGTGTATTATTAAAATCATCTTTCAATATCTGCACCCTTTCAAGAACATTTGCTTTTTCTTTCCTGCTCAATTCTTTATATGTTTTGTATGAAGAATCACGTGAAATTCTTACATTTTCTTCCATATTTAGTATTCTTTTATAAAACTGAGAAGTGTTTAGAAACGCATCAATAATATCATTTTCGGTATTTTTAATATTTTTCTTCACGGTATCCATATTTTTTTCAAGTTCTTTATTTGAAAGGGCTTGATGCGCTTTTGCATAAAAGTCGTGTTCTGTTTTTTCAAACTTAAAGGAAGAGAGGTCAAATCTATTGTATTGTTCGGAGAAGACAGAGCGAGTTAATGTGTTACTTCCTCCGGCAGCATTAGGGTTTTCGTCCCAGAAAAAACCATTATATAAGTAGAAAAGCAAATATGCTTTGTCTGAGGTAAGCTCCATTTTTCCTCTTTTTGCATAAGTAAAGGTATTATTTCCTTGATACTGCTTTTTCTCGAAAATTAAAACATCATAAATATCTACGTTGTTTCTGTCCTTTTTGCCTACTCTGATAACAAAATTTTCAAAGCCATCATAAAAAACACCTTCCTCTATGCTTAAGGCCGGTTTTTGGTCCATAATATTGCTCAACAGTGTACGAAATTTTAAGTATGATTTTGGGGCAATGTTATCAGAGAACCAAAAGGAGCCACAAGCAATCAGAAAAACGAAGAAAGATAGCGAAAAGATTAGTTTTTTAATTGATATCCCTGCTGCTTTCATTGCAATGATTTCGTATCGTTCTCCCAGTGTTCCAAATGTCATAAGCGAAGATAACAAAACGGCCAATGGTATTGCTGTTGACACGAAAGTAGCAGAACAATAAAAAAGGAGTTCTAATATAATTGAGACTTCAATTCCTTTCCCAACCATATCATCCACGTATTTCCATACAAATTGCATGAGCAGGATGAATAAAGCAAAGAAAAAAGTAAGGGCAAATGGTCCTAAAAATTTTTTAAAGAGGTATCTGTAAATAATTTTCATGGCCAAATTACGTGAAATTAGTAGTCTCCAATAGTTTCGGCCAATTGTTCTAAAGCGGCTCTTGCCTGTTCATCGTTAGGCGGCGAGCCATGCCACTTATAGGTTCTCATCATAAAATCAACGCCCATTCCCATTTCGGTGTGCATAATCACAACTACAGGTTTCATGTTTTTTGCAAGTCTTTTTGCTTGTGCCATTTTCACTATTACATCTTCCATATCATTTCCTTGCATCTCAATCACTTTCCATTCAAAAGCCTCAAATTTTTTGGACAAATTACCTAAGCTACATACCTCCTCAAGGGTGCCATCGATTTGTTTTTGATTATAGTCAATGACAAGAATAAGATTGTCAATATTGTTTGCGGCTGCAAAGAGAATAGCTTCCCAATTTTGTCCTTCTTGTAGTTCGCCATCTCCACACAATACATACACGATGTTTTCGTCTTTATTTGCTTTTTTTGCTAAAGCAGCACCTATTGCCACTGAAATGCCTTGTCCTAATGAGCCTGAAGCAACTCTGATACCCGGTAATTGATAATTTGGAGATGGGTGTCCCTGCAAGCGAGTTCCCAAAAAACGAAAAGTATTCAACTCACTTAGCTGAAAAAACCCACGCCTTGCCATAACACTATAGAGCACCGGAGAGATATGCCCATTAGAAAGGAAGAATAGGTCTTCTTCTTCTCCGTTTTGCGAAATGGTTTCGGGCTTTGTGTTTAAGATACTGAAAAACAGGGCTACCATAAAGTCGGTACAGCCAAGCGAACCGCCCGGGTGTCCTGATTTTGCAGTATGAACCATACGAATAATATCACGTCTTACTTGAGACGCAATCTGTTTAAGTTCTGAAATATTTCGATGTACCATAATTTGAAGCAGGTTATTCGGTTTTGTGTAAACTCTTACTATAATAATTCTTTTCTAATTGCTTCTGCTATCTCTTCAAACTCATTGTCTGTAAATTTTAGAGTTTTTTTTCCGTGGTTTAAGTCTCCTTCAACACAAATGGGTATCAAATGAATATGAGTGTGCGGTACTTCCAAACCAATTACTTTAACTCCTATTCTATTGCAAGGAATTGCTTTTTTGAGTGCAAGAGCGATTTTTTTTGAAAATAGTATTAAGCCGCTTAGTTGTTCATCCGCCAAATCAAAAATATAATCATTTTGAATTTTGGGAATTACAAGCGTGTGTCCTTTAGAAGTAGGTCGAATATCTAAAAATGCAAAATAGTGGTTATCTTCTGTAATTTTATAGCATGGTATTTCGCCTCTAATAATTTTTGTAAAAACAGTTTCCATATTATCTTGCGATTTTAACTATTTCAAATTTTAACGTTCCGGCCGGTGCTTGTATTGTAGCAATCTCTTTTTTCTTTTTTCCAAGCAAACCACTTGCAATGGGTGAAGATACAGAAATTTTACCTGCTTTAAAATCGGCTTCCGATTCGGGAACAATAGTATAGGTCATCTCTATATTATTTGCGAGGTTTTTAATAGTAACTATCGAATAAATTAATACTTTAGAGGTATCAATTTTTGATTCATCTAACACGCGTGCATTGGCAATAATATCTTTAATTTTACCAATTTTGAGTTCTAAAAGACCTTGTGCTTCTTTTGCTGCATCATACTCTGCATTCTCAGATAAATCTCCTTTATCTCTTGCCTCAGCAATAGCAGCTGACATTTTTTTTCGCTCAACAGTTTCTAAGAGATGTAGTTCTTTTCTTAAGGACTCCAAACTCTCTTCCGAGTAGTACTTGATTTTGTTCATGATAAAATTTTGTTTTTTTTTGTGCTAACTAATATGAAACTAAAGAGGCTTAAAATAAGCCTCTTTAATTGTGTAAATAAAAAGGGAAAGAGTCTTACAAGCAGAATTTCAATCCTACGTAGTGATTTCCTTTCCAGAAATGCGTAAATCGATAAGCGTAATCAATTAAAAGTACTTGGTTATTTCCTCTTCCTTTTTTCGCCAACGGTACTCCAACAGATGCTCCTACACTTGGACCTAAATACAAACTTTCGGCATTTGCAAAAATTTTGTTTTTACCGTCAATTTCTCTTTTTTGAAAAGACTGTATCATATATCCTGCACGTAGCTGAAAAATCTGTTTAAATCCATATTCAACCCCCAACGATACCTGGTCTCTTGAGTAAGCATTTGCTGTAAAAGAGCCAGCTAATGTTATCCGGTGAACAGCATTTAGACGAGATAACCCCTCACTTTTTCTATCTTCCCGCGACATACTTTGGTATTCCGGATTGAAGATCAAAAAGTCGTAAGACATTCCAACAGTAAGTAAGGCTGGTAGTTCATAGTCGGCTTGCCGCCTTTCAAAGGATCCTGTGTGGGATGTTCCTTCCAATACTCCTCTTGAAGAGATACCATCTCCTTTATAGCGCATTGCTACACCAAGATTTTGCAGCGTTACTCCAATCTTAAAGTTGTCGTAAGCACCAGAGAGGTATTGTACTCCCACATCAATTGCAATTCCGTTTGCACGGAGGTCTGAGATGCTTTCGTTAACAATTTTAAAAGAAACTCCTCCGTGGATAAATCTATTAAAAGATTTTGCGTAGTGCACTCCGATATAGTTCAATTTAGGAGAGAAGAATGCTACTCCTTGATCGGGTAGGTCAACTGTTGTTACTTGAATATCTCCAAATCCCATTGAAAACACTGAAATGGCTACAGTACCTAAATCAATTCTCCTTCCGGTTTCTTTGTTTCGATAAGATAATCCTTGCGCAACGCCGAAAGCATTAATATTAATGCCTCCACCACCTGCAAGATATTGTGTGTGCGTAAAAGATATTTCTGTTCTTTTTGCGAATGCAAGTCCCGCAACATTGCTGAACACAGATTCTAAGCCACGAATTTCTGCTACGCCACAAGAGCTCCAACCCGCAGAGCGCGCCCATGGGTCGATAAGAAGATGCTGTGCCCCTGACTGCCCTGAGCGGTCCTTATTTCCTGCCATAACGGTGAACGTTGTGGCAAAAAACCCGAGCATGATACAAATTAGTAAAGTTCTATATATTATTTTCATATCTTAAGATTTTAAAGGTTACTAATTAATGATGGTTTAGAACGTATTCAAGTCGGTTGGACGCATAGTGCAGAAGAACTTCAACATTCTTTCGCCAATACCCGGACAATTAACATGAATAATATACACACCTCCTGCAACAGGGATGTTCGCAAAGTTTTTCAGATCCCAGTCAACAAACGTGGATTTTGAGTCTCCTTTTGTAAGAGTACGTACCAAGATTCCGTTTACGGTAAAAATATTTATCGTAACAGGTGCATCATTTTTAAGATCTGTAGGTAGATTAATAATTTTAACTTTTGTTTCAATGGCATTTCTTTCGTAAAGCGAGCCCCCATAATAAGGATTAGGTACAATGTTAATCTCATCGAGTATAGATTGATAGAGACGTGTTTCATTATACACAGGGGCTAAATCTTTTGTTGACATTTGATATACAGGGTATCCTCTCTGCTCAGGGAATTCCCATTCTGCATTTGGGAAATCAGCATCTCTCAATTCTGGGGATTCGTACCACCTTGAAGTATAACGCATATAGGGCCGCGTAACTCTTATTTTGTAAGTAACATCTCCGCTTAGCCATTTGCTTTGGAGCGTAACATCTGCCGGTTGCATCGGGATATGTGTGTACATTACATTATTGAATAGCTGCATCTTGTAATTGCTGCGGTACGAATGAGGCATACGGTACTCATCGTTGTCCCATGGCGCCGCCACATCCGCTCTTAAATTAGGATTAGTATAATAAGGACTTCTATAGGGACGCGCCTCTGCAGAGTCTAGAAATTGTTTAAATTTTCTAACCAACCATCTACTTTCATCATAGGGGCCACATTCATATTCTGGATATTTCCTTTCTGCATCAATAAATCCACCATACTTTCCAGTTGCGTAAGGGTTAGTATGTGGAGCCGACCTGTCATATTGATAGTAAGAAAAGTTTACAACAGTATCGTTCAAGTTAAAATTACGTCTTGCATTATTAAAGAAAGGTTCCTCACCTGTTCCATCCATAAAGTAAACAGGCGAAGTATTTCCGGAACTTCCACATACATAAACATAGTGCATACCGCCCCAAACTCTTATAATACCATAGTCTTCTAAAAGCCCAAAAGGACCTAAGGCACCACCTTCCGGATTATAATTTCCATCAAAAATATAGTACAGCTCATTATACGTTTGCCTGTCAATCAAATCACCTGCTTTAAACACTATCCGAATACCGAAAAAAGAGAAGTCAATGTCCATAGTAGCGATAGCATAAGCGGAAGTAGGGTTGAATATCATATCGTTTCCTCTTACAGAATTGAAAAATTTGTGTAATGTAGTATCAGAATTTTCTGAAAACATAATATTTAAGCGTTCGCCGGTTTCTAAATTGATGGCATAACCGGGGAACCAACCCATACCCTCGTCTCCATTGGGTCCAAACCCATCATTTGAGCCATCAGGGTTGCCGTTTTTATCCACTGATTTCTGCCTTCTCGGCTCATTTTTCAGAGCACCTCCAACAGACCTCCTTGGATCTGAACACGATTCTAAAACAATACTTCTTGTCCATTTTGATTTGTCGGGAGTAAGGACAACGTCAACAGAATATAGGTTTGTCATCGTTTGATTAAATCCAGGGTGGATACCCGGTTGTTGCAAACGAGGTGGTACAACTGTGTCGTTTTCATTTCCATTGCGCCAACGAGGCTCAAAAGGATACATACCCCATTGATACTCATAAGTCCAGTAGTAACTTCTGAGCGGTTCTCCTACTGTACCGTCAAGAAAATAAGGTTCCGGGCTAGTATATTTAGCTTGCGGACCCCCTTCATACGGTGAGGCTAACACATAAGGGGCCCATGTACCATTACAGATAGTGCCAAACTGACCTGTGTAATCTTTAAAAGCGCGGTCAGCTAATTCATCAGGATTCTGGGCTGGTGAGATTTTTGGATTGTAAAGAGTAACAATCCTTCTTGTTGGATAGAAAAAATCTTCTAACCTAACTTCGTGGTAATGTTTGTATGCTCCGCCATTATTGGTATTTGTATTCAAAGTTGCCCAAGTACCTAAGCCCTTTGAGCCGGCACGTATCCAATTGGAAGGTAGCGGATCGTTGTCATCACTTAAACCAGTAATCCATTGCGCACCAGCATAAACTATATCATTCGCAATAGTAATTTTTTCCGGATGACAGAACCGCAATTTTGCCTTATATACATTATTTTTGCATGACTGTAAGATTCTGTTCCAATTATTCTTAACCAAAGTTTGGTGGTTTACAAAATCTGTATTATGTATTGCTATAGAAAGTCCTAATGGGAAGATAATATATTCATCGTACTCACTTATTGATCTTTCCACCAAGCTATCTTTACCATTGGAGTCTTTTACCAAAGCGCCATCGGGGGTTCTCAAATTTTTCATTGACTTAAAAACACGCATTGCTGTTCCGTCAAAATTTACCACAGAGTCGGCAATAAGTTGTTTATCTGTTATAGAATCACTAATTCTAAGTTCCCAGTACGCATTCTCCGAGACTTCAAATGAGTCTTCTACATATTCTTTTTCTTTAATAAAGATTGTATATTCGTAGGGCTTCACGCGGAGTGGGTCAACAACTTTAATATTAAGAGGCCCTGCATTTTTTTTATACTCTAACTTCCTTACTCTATAGTCATTATTATCGCCTCCGCTTAGAATTTTGTCAATGGTTTCTTGGGTAAGTTCTAAAGCCATACCTCCATTACCTTGTCCATCAAGGCGTGTAATTTTCGGGATAGAGCCATAATCGCTGTGCAAGGTTAAGCCTCCTTTATGTAGTCTCGGTGGGTGAGGAATTGCTGCGATTGGCATTACGGATTTGCCATCTGCGGTTTTTCTTCCTCTTAAATAAGGAAGAGGTTGTCCCCATAAACCATCCGGGTCATCTTTATTAATATAGAAGGGTAGAAATTCGTTATAAGCGTATGCAATAGCCACGAAGTAGTAGGTTTTATAATTTACTAATTGACGTGCTCCTGTAGCAAAAGCATCTTGGGTTACTTCAAACGAGTGCTTAATACCTGTATTCGCCCCATCCACTTTTTCTTTGGGAACAATCACTTGCAAGTTTTCGTCAAATTCCCAGTTAATAAGTCTTCCTATAGGGAATCCTTTTTTATCATAATTAACTAAATCACATTGGAAAATGAGTCTTGCCATGCTTGGGTTGTCTAAGTCATTAGAGCCCACATCAGGACCGGTTACTTGATATATTTTGTATCCTTCAAAACGATAAATTTTATCAAAGTCTTTCTCTTTTATTCCAAAAAGTGAATCTAACTGTTCAGACCATTGAAGATTAAAGTCTCTCTCCATATAAGATTCATTTCTGTTATTACTTAACGGACTATTTGACAATAGTAGAATAAGTTTTTGGTCATATTCTCTTATCGTTAAATTTGGTGCATCGGGGCCATCAATGATTTTAAAGCAGTTTTCGAACAGCGCTTGACATTTATCATCGGCTACTTCTAATAGTCTCACAGAAGCCATAGGGCCTCCTGAAGTAGTTCTTGCCCACGGAATACCCACAGTTATATAATTACAAGCTCCTCTTTTAAGCGTGAAGGGTCCGGCTGACTGCATAATTCTTCTATCGGCTGGTTGATTGGGTGGTGGAGATCCTGTTGGGGTTTCCTCTGTCCATATTCCTGTTCTTCCACCAAATTGAAAGGCAGCTCCAGGGCTAACGCCCTGTGTGCCCCAATTACAGTAGTCTGTTCTTCCCGGGAACATAAAGTTTGCTTCTATTCCGGATCCTGGACTGTACCCCGTTCCACCATACGTCATAGGCACCCCGTCTTTCCATATACCCTGTAATAGATTATAATATTGTTGTGCATTATTCGGGTCTCCCGTTGGTTGGTGTGAGTTGTTATGAAACACAAATCTGCGCATTCCAAAACGCTCATTGTCCACAATTCCGTCTCCGAAGTTTACCCCGTTAATAGCAAATTGATTATTCCAAAATAGGTCAACCGTATCTTGATAAGGGTTGCCTGCGGTATCAATTAAATCTACGATGAGTTTTTGGGTGCCATGCGGTTCATGAAGCATGTCGGGTCCAGGGCCATCTTTGCCCCATCTCTCAACTAGATAATGCACAAATTTTTTACAATACTCTTGTTGGTCTGCGCTTCCGTTAATATCGGCTAACTCCTTGAAAAACTTTGGATTATCTTGACCATCGGGGTCAATATAAGGTCCTTGAAAAAAGTCAATTCCAACGGCTGGTGGGTTTGCACCATAAGCCCAGGGTTGTCCACTTCCATCAATGTCTTTACCATTATAGCAGTATCCCAAACCTCTGTTAACATCACATCCAACAAAGTCGTCATTGGCAAATCCTAAATCGGGGTCTGCCCATTGAGAGAAGAAAGTGTTATATAGTGTTGTTGAACCTCTGTTAATGATTTCATAGGAGTAGAACGTCATTTTATTGAGTTCATCGTTTGTAGCAAAAGCAAAAGCCTGAACTCTAATTTCAAGTCCAATATTCATCCCGCCTGATTCTGTATGCACTCCGCCGTTATCGTTGAGAAACCAAAATACTGTGGCATCTCCTTTAAGCACGTGGTCGGCATAAATCATCCAATTGTCCCACGTATAGTTATTCTGGTTCACGTCCTTATCCCGTGTCCACTCTCTTTCGGGCGGTAATGGCAAAGCTTCTGGATTTGGTTTAAAACCTTCCCAGTCTGCCTTTCCATCACTATTAAGCCACGGAATTTTCATAGCCCTAAGTTTATTATCTGGAGTCCAAGGACACAGTTCGTTAGGGAGGTCATAATATGGGTAGTCTCCCTTTTCAGGTTCATACACAGCCTTGTTTATGTCTCTGTCTGGGTTTTTAAGTCCTTTTTTAAATGGGGCAAGGTAGTGCGACAATCCGGATCCAAGGGGTGCAGTTGCCGGCCATTCAAGAATTGATTTAGGGATAACGTAGTCATCAGTGTCATCATTTTCAAAAGCATTTTTATGTCTTTCCACTTCAACCCTAGAGATATGAAAAAATCTGTCGTACTGTGCACAACGAGAAGGATTGGTACGGGCACCTACCATTTCAAGGGGGCCTGTCCAGTAATCGTTTCCTTGCTGTCCAAATTTCATGGCAGCTAAGTAAAGATTTCCATCCACATCCTTACCTCCAATCCAAAGTGCTGCAGAAAACATAGACGTTTTTCCGGAACCTTTCGGTACTTCGTATTCTGCGTTCTCTCTAAACCACATCGTTCCATCGGTTTTAAGATAAGCTCTCACCATGTTTATTGCGAGTTCAGTATCTTTCGAAGGTTTTACACAACTTGCCGAACTCTTGGGAGAGGTTTTAGGTTTCACAATAGGTCCTTTATACTTCTCAGCCTGCACCTGCAAAGTGAAGAACATGAAAAAAAGAGACAAAACAATTAAAAATTTACATTTACTATTCATAATATTTTATTTTTTTACAAGGTGAAACATTAAAAGAAAAATTGTAAGCCTAAGCTCACTCTAAAAGGCTGAGAAAAATTAAAAGGATTGGCAATCATCATCTCGTAGTAATTTTGAGCCACTGCTATAGGCATTTGAGTGCTTGCTACCTGCTCTTGGAAATAGGATGATGAAATGTATCCATCGTCGGCAGGGCTGCCGGTAAAATCATACACCCTGTTTATATTTTTAAGATTCAAAAGGTTTTGGAAATCTAAATATACAGTTAGCATACCGGGTTTGTTTTTACGTTTTCCACTTTCGGTTTTTTCCTTTTTACTTGCCAAATTAAAAGCGAAAGATTTATCCAAACGCAAGTCACACTTAAATGTCCATGGCATATTCGCTCCATTAATAGTACCTTGCACCTGGCGAGTTCCTCCCCATCCTATTTCCGAAATTACTGTTCCAGACCTTGTATAGGGCATTCCCGAAGATGCATTAAGGAACAATGTTGCACCGGAATTTTCCAACCACCGAATCTCCTTCTTAGTGTCTGTACCTTTCTTTTGCGTAACAGTTACCGGTCCATTATAGTTAGTCCCTTTGTCAAAACGGAGATAGATATTAGCAGAAATATTGTGACGTTGGTCGAACGACAAGTTTGAAAGTGTTCTCAAATTGGGCTGCCCTGCTGCTATAAGTGCAAGATTCGACCTTTCACTTGAGCCGGTACCTTTAGCAAAAGAAAGTGTATAACTTGCATAGAAAGACAAATTCTTTGTCCCCCTCATGTGGATACCTAAGATAAAGCCCTGTACAGTACCAAAGTCTTGGTTCTCGTAAGAATAATAAGTATTAGGATAAGCACCTGTATAGCGATAAGATTGAATTTGGTCTCTTTGCTCGCGATAATACGCCGCAAAATTAAGCGCTGTATTTTCACCCAACCTTTGACGGAACCCAATTTCATAGTCCACTGTTTTTTGCGCACGCAAATTAGGATTAGAAATAATTCTATATTGTGTATTAAACTGACTGATAAAGAAATAGGCGATTGGATTTATTTGCAAGTTGGTAGGACGATACGTGATAATATTGTAGTGTGCATAGAAGAGCGAATTTGTTGAAACAGGGAAAGAAAACGAGATACGAGGCATCACGCTCCACTCAGGTTTATACTTAGTAAAGGCCCTATCCGATACTTTTGTTATAGCTCCTAATGGTAGGGCTTCTGCCAAAATTGGGCCTCCTGTTCCTAAGTACGTTAATGGATCCGTAATTTCTTGCCCCAAGTTACTGTACCATTTTTGCGTATTAGGATTTCTGTAGGCAACAACAGATACAGGAGCAGAATAAATATCGTTATCAGAAGAAGATACGTATGGAATCCAATCATCGCCTACGTTATCGGGGAGATTATACTCAAAATACCTCTTCCAATCAGAAATATCTTTATTTTTTATTCCACCTACGGTAAGAGCTTCGTTGAGCAAGAAGGGGTCTTTTAAAACAGGTTGATTTGCGTTAAAATAATCAACACGAAGCCCAACATTGAAGAGTAAGTTTGAGATAGAAAACTTATCTTGTATATAGAGCGCCATATAGATAGGTTCAAAAGCTCCTATAGAGAAGCGGTCTTTGGCATCAAGGTCAGAATTACTAAAGAACTTTTTCAAATCCATTTTCTTATTTGATTTTGCTCCTGTGTAGTCGAAACCACTATAGGTAATGATAGGATTTCCTCCATTAAATAATTCATAAGCAGAAAAAAGGTCTAAAGAAAAAATGCTCGGGTCATAGCTATCAATATCAAGATATAACTGAGCAAGTCTGTCGCCAACGTACCCATCAACCGCAAATCCTTGTTCTTTTCTAAGCGCACGGAGATTGTTATAAAAATTACTTGAATTCGGAACAATCCCATACAGTAGTGTATCGATAACATTACCATACTCATCTACACGCGGAAGCACAGGATTAGTAGG
>Ga0209737_10001154_pt1 | contig 19425 bp, 14 predicted proteins | sample TergutCu122P3_FD_187284 | JGI IMG/M metagenome (GOLD analysis project Ga0209737, IMG submission 187284) | Cubitermes ugandensis P3 segment gut microbial communities from Kakamega Forest, Kenya - Cu122 P3 (SPAdes) (version 2) | ecosystem: Host-associated > Arthropoda: Insects > Digestive system...
GGCGACAGCTGCTGTTAGGGGAGCCAGGGCCGCCCATGCAACGAACAAAGCTGCTGTGACAACGAGGGCGGCTGAAACCGCAACTGTGCTCAAACAAACGGCTAAGGGCGCAGAGGGTGCCGGCGCATTGGGGAAACCCGGGCAGGTGAAGCCAATCAGCCCGGGGGAGGTGGGTGGGGCAGGGGCCAAGGCGATTGATGGGGCGGAAGTTGTTGCGAAAAGTCCTCTACATGCGGAACGTCTCTATATGCAGCTTGCTGCTGAACAGGCAGCAGGGCTTCGTGCCCCAGCCACCATTGCTGGTTATTCGGAACACGCTATGACGCAAATTGCGGCCCGAGATGGTGGTATCGGAGTCAACAAAGCTGCGCTGATGGATGCATTTTCCAATCCAGTTTACATTCAACATGTTCCGAGCAAATATGGCCCCACTTTTAGATATGTCGGACGAGATGCAACCGTTGTCCTAAACCCACAAGGGACAGTGGTGACTGCTTGGGGTACAACTGTAACTGGAGTGGCAAAATGATGACTCAACTCACTGCACGTCAACAAGAGATTATAGCCGTTTTGCGTAAAAAAGATGGTGGCTTACATAGCTCAGTATTTCAAAAATTGGAGCGGCAACAGCTTGAATTAAATGATATCGAAATACTTTGTTCTCTCATCAACAATGAATACATGATGGAAGGGATTTTGCCTAATTTTGAGCCTAATCCATATGGGGTGGAGCTAGAAAGGTTGCTTGATGCCATCAATCGGCCGCGCGTGGAACAGTCCACCCCAACTACCTGAGTCATGGCTTGGCACCAGACAGCCTCGGAGCCGGCGTTAAAGCGCTTTATTGGAGGATGGCAAAATCGGTCAAGTTGTTAGGCCCAAGGCGCAGCGTGTTGAGCCTTGGAAAGGGACCTATATACCTGGCTCGCCAATCTATTGGAACCTGCTTGTAAACTGCACTGACTTCATTTGAACACAGTGCATAGCAATTTGTTTATAAAAATTTATTTATAAAATATATTTTTCTTCTCTATCGCCTTTTGCAATTCCTTGATCTCTATCGCACTGCGTGGGAGCGCATTCAGGGCGTGGTCTGTCACCAGAATCGTGCCAAGATGGGTGGTGGAGGCAATTGAATTTTCAAATACAAACCCATAGGTTATATGGTCGCTTACAATGTGAGGGTATCTGCTTGTGGTGTCATAGAGATCATACCCCATGCTAAAATCCGTGCTTGGGTTTTTTATGCCCAAATAGCGTTTCATCAGCGTCGGGGCAATGTCATAATGTGTCGTCATGTGCGAAAAGCGGTTGCCTTGCTCTATGCCAGGGTAATATAAAACCATGGGGACATGAATCTGCCATTTGGAAAAATTGCCGCCGTGTCCCCAATAGTTTTTTTGGTTTTCATTAAATTCCTGACCATGGTCTGCGGTGATAATAATGACGGTGTTGTCCATCAACCCGATAAGTCGAAGAGATTCCAAAGAAGATTCCAAAGAGGCTCCCTCGGGTGGCGTTGCTGGAGCTGTTGTGGTTGGAAAAAGAATGGTATTGTGAAGCCATGCGGTAGATGTTGGGCGTGGTTGTCTGATCAAAAGCCCTTGGATTCCATGAGTCAATGGCGATGAAGAGAATGTTATAATTTGGAATAAATTCTTCAACAGCCATGGGGTGGAGGGGGTAAGCAATGTCTGAAGCGGAGGCTTCATCATACAAGCCATCTATTTCGTCGCGAGCTCTTATTCCCATTTTGTCCAAAAACCGATTCATGCTGAGCGGGAAAAAATAAGGCAGTGCGGTGGCCGCTCTTTGTACGCTTGTTTGTCGTGTTGCAGAGAAAAAAGCATGTGAAAGGTGTGAAAAGAGAATGCAAACAACGAGGGTGAGGCTGAGGGCAAGCACCTGTTTTTTCCGAAGAAGAGGGCTCCATTTTTTTGAAAGCCACACGGGCAAAAGCCGTCTCACAGTGCCTGTTGCCGCCAACACAAAGGCAAGAAGCAAAACCACCCCAGCACTGCCTGCCATGGGCAAGCTCCATTTGAGTTGGAAAAGGTGCAGGAGGAGGAACAAAAGCAGGAAGAAATAAACAATGAGGGGGTAGCCGTCCAGGACTTAGTCATCACCCGGCAGCCTGTCGGGGTTTTGCAGTGTTTTCTTGTCCGCCGAGGCCAGCCGCCGTTCCACTTTTTTCACGTCCTCGGCAGGCGGCAGGCTTTCCGGGCGGATGCCGCGACTCAGCAGGGTTTGCCGCACGGCTTCGTTGTTGGTGACGTGTTCGCTGGAAATGTGCCGTTCGGTCTGCATTTGTTGGGTGCGGGCGTTGTGGATGGTTATTTCAGTGGCGAAGTCCTTGGCTTTGAGGATGATGGTGGGGGCGAAGTCCGCCAGTGGGCGGTTGTCAGGCACTTTCCATTGCGCTTTCATGGCCTGGGTGGATTTGCCGAACAGGGCGTGGTCGCCCTTGCTGCGGATAAGTGCGAAGTCCTGGTTGCCACCGGTTTGCTCGTAGATCACGTGTGACAGCTCTTTCTCAGTATCCGACAGCTTTCTGCGTGCCTGCACCCGTTCGGTCTCCAGCAGACGCTGCTCAATCAGCTCAGCCTTGCGGGTTTGCATGGCAAAGTAGGTTTGGGCAAAGGCGATTTCCTGCTTTTTTGAGTCACCGTTTTGGGCGATGAGGTAGCAGGCATAGCGGGTGAGCATGACGTCGTCAATTTCACGCTGGCCGCCCTTGCCAAGCTCTATCATTTTCCCGACGTCGGCAAAATGATCGGCAATGGCGTGCCCGGAGAGTTCGCAGGCAGTCTTTGCCTTGGAAATGACGCTCTGGAAGTTGTCCCATTTGCCATAACCCAACAGGTGCTGCAAGTCTCTCGCCAGCCAATATTCCACACCGGTTTCGGTGCGTTGTGCATGGCCTTCGAATGTGCCGGTTAACATCTGAATTTGCTGTGTTTCCATGGTGCTTCCTTCGTCATTTATCCGGGCGCAAGAGCGATTGCCTCATCGTTGAGTTCGTGCCATGAAGGCCCTGGGGATCGGGATGACTTTGTTGAAAAGAAGTCATACACCATTCTTATTGAAAAGTGACAAGTGGGCAAAGTGTTTGTCGGGGTTGTCGCCGATGGCTTTATTCTAAAATAATCTTCCGAATGCGGTTATTGCCATAATCCGCCAAAAGAAAGTTGCCGTCCGGGCCTATGATCAGCTCACGCGGGGAACTAAACTGCGCAGTCCTGGCGCCTTCAGCAAAGCCTGGGGTGCCGGTTCCGGCAAAGATGCTTGCCTTTCCTGAAGGTGTAATTTGTTGGATGCGGTGGCCGTCCATTTCCACCACATAGAGAAAGCCTGTCTTGTCGATGGCGATGCTGCGAGGGAGTTTAAAGCTCATGGCATTTTCCGGGTTTTCGACAAAGCCTTGGCCGTTGCTCAAGGTGCTGACCCTTCCTTCAGGCGAAATTTTTCGGACGAGGCTGTTTGAGCCATCGGCCACATAGAGGTTGCCTGCCGCGTCCATGGTAACGCCGCGAGGGGTATTGAAGCGTGCCTCTTCTTTTTGGCCGTCAGCATAGCCTGACACGCCGTTTTTTCCGGCAAATGTCAGCACCAGGCCTTCTGGAGAAATTTTTTGGATGGCGTGGTTGGAGGTGTCGGCCACATAGAGGTTGCCGTCCGCGTCCCTTGCAATGCCCCGAGGACCGATAAACTCTTCGTGTTTTCCAGGGTTTTGGACAAAACCTTGTGCCTTATCGGCAAGGGTGGTGACCTGCTGGGTTTCTATGGAAATTCTGCGAATGCGGCCGTTGTCTAGTCCACCATCCGTCACATAGAGATAACCCTGTGCGTCTGTCGTTATTCCACAGGGATTCAGAAAGTTTGCATTCGTTCCTGTGCCGTCCTTCGTGCCTGTTGCGGAGCTGGTTCCGGCAAAGGTGCTCATCGCTCCTTGCGGTGTTATTTGGCGAATGCGGCGGTTGTTAAAATCCGTCACATAGAAGTTTCCGTCCTTGCCCATGACGATGTTGCAGGGGCCATGTAAGACAGCTGTGTCGGTACTGCCGACAAATGTCGTCACGTTGGCAACTGTCGGCACATAGGTGAAGGAGGTGGAGGAAACAACTGTTTTCCCCGCGACAGTAACGCGGACAGGGCCGGAGCAGAGGGGGGTTTTGGGGACAATCACTTTAATCTCGTTGGGGATAGCAGAGACGAGGGTGGCAGGGACGCCATTCAACGTCACATGGTTTTCCGGGGGGACAGCGCTAAAGAGGGTCCCCTGGATGGTGAGGAGGGTGCCATGAGAGGCCTCGAGGGGGCCAAAGCCGAGGATGGCGAGGGTATCAGGGGGAAAAGTCCTGGGGTGCAGGGGATCGTCAGGCAGAGGATCATCAGGCAGGGGATCGTCGGGCAATTCGTTATGCGACAATTGCGTACATATTCCCCTGTCGCCCGCCTTCGCATTTTTCCCGGCATAACAAAAAGCATTGGCAGGGCAGCTGCTGGCATCCTGGCCGACGATGCATTCACCAGGTATGTGGCAAGCCAAGGCCAAAAGCGCCCACACAACAACTGGTTTGACTTTTTGTGCTTTCATGGGCATTCCCTCGAAAGTTTTTTTGCGCCCTTTGAATACAAAGACAAAACCCTTATACACCTTTTCTCGCTGTCATAGCAACCCTGTAAGGAAGCAGCCGCCATTTGGTGTGTGCAGTTCTAAGAGAGCTCCATCCGCAAGCTCCCTCCCAACTCCTTTTTGTCATCAAACTCCACCAGAGCTTGCTTGTAGAGTTTGCTGATGGTGAGCTCTCTGAGCTGTTCGAAAAATGTAGATCAATTCAACCTGAAAACAGGCCCTAAAGCTGTCTCGGCATAAGTCAGACGTCGCCTCGCTGGCGGAGGGGCGGCCGAGCTGCGTAATATGTGTGGTCAGGCCAAAAGAGAAGGTCCGCGCTGTGCTATCAGTGCAGAACATGTTATGAGTAAAACATTCCTGTAACTATGTGTGTCCGCTGTGCAAGGACTCCAATTTTGTTTTTTCGAATTTTCAAAAACCGCAACCCAGCAGCCATTAGAAAAGTACTGTGATGGATGAGCAAAACAAAAACAATCCCCTGGTTGCCGCCAAGCCTGACTTGAAGGTGTACGAAGCCATACGCGATGCCCTTGCGGAGGCGCGGACAAAGGCTGTTGTCGCTGTCAACACGGCTATGGTTGGCGTTTATTGGGAAATTGGACGGCAAATCACCGAAGCTGTAGGTGAACGCGCCGAGTATGGGCGTCATCTGCTCAAATACTTGTCGGAGCGGTTGAGCAAGGAATTCGGCAAAGGATTCACCGAGCGAAATTTGCGGGCAATGCGTCAATTTTATGAAGCTTTTCCAATTCGGCACACACTGCGTGCCGAATTGACATGGTCACATTATCGTTTGCTGATGCGCGTGGAAGAGGCGAGCCGCCGCGAGTTTTATCTGACAGAAAGTGCGGATTCCGGCTGGACTTCACGACAGTTAGAGCGGCAGATGAACTCGTTTTTCTATGAACGTCTGCTTGCCACGCAAGCAAGCGGAGAGGAAAGTGTCAAAAACGAGATTTATCAATTGGAGCCGCACACAAGCCCGGCTTACGTCATCAAAGACCCTTATGTCCTCGAATTTCTGGATTTAAAGGAGCGCCGGGATTACCATGAAAGCGAATTGGAACAATCCCTGATCGACAAGCTGCAAGAGTTTTTGCTTGAACTCGGCAAAGGTTTTTCTTTTGTCGCTCGTCAAAAACGAATTACGACGGATCATGGTGAGCATTATTATATCGATCTTGTCTTCTACAACTTCATGTTGAAGTGTTTTGTCGTGATTGATCTCAAGACGGGGAAGTTGACCTATCAGGACATTGGGCAGATTGATTTTTACGTTCGGCTTTTCGACGACAAGGTAAAACAGCCTGATGACAACCCGACCATTGGACTCATCCTGTGTGCTGCTAAGAGCGAGAGCATAGTAAAGTACTCCGTGCTTGCTGATAACGAAAATTTGTTCGCATCAAAGTACAGGCTGTATCTGCCAACCGAAGAGGACCTCAAGGCTGAATTGCTGCGTGAGCGTGAAATGATTGAGCGTCGAATTGCGGAAAACAAAGGCAGCTAGACCGTTCCAGACTGCGAGTAATGGAATATAAAATGGAATATAAAATTGCAGGAGAGCCTTGCAAAACCTGACATGCGGTTATGCATTTCATGAAAAGTTGGGTGGAGGCAGGGACATGCGTCATGTGAAGTTACGAAGGGAAAATGGTAATAAATAACACTGTTTTTTGTGTCCATTTGTGAATGACTTCACTAAAGCTTTTTCAAACTTCGCCGAAATTTTTGAATAAAGAAATGCAGAAAATGAAAAAGCAAACGAAAGAGCTCTGGTTGGCCACATGTTGAAGGATGAGCTGGGTCGACTGGAACGTCTGGAGCAAAGTGCAAGAAAATTTGAAAATCTCTATGAGATTATTAGCCAGACGGACACCGAGAAACTTGCTGCCCTCTGGGTTGACGGCGAAGGAAAGGAGTGCGGCCCCAGTTTTCGGCAGTTCGATGCAGATGTGCGCGTTGCTGCTGCCCTCTTTCGGCGCCGCATAGGCGAAGAGAAGGAAGGGGGTTTTGTCGCCCTGTCGATGGAAAACCGCTACCACTGGCCTGTCGCTTTTTGGGGGTTGTTGATGGCAGGCTTCAAACCGGTGCTTTTCGACGTGAACCTCACAAAGCCGATGAGAAGGCACCTCCTGGCCACCTCCGGCGCCGTGGCGCTCGTCGGCCAGGTGGAGGAAACCCTCTCCATCCCCCATGTGCGCCTGCAGGAAATGCTCGACGCGAAGCCCGCCCCCGACTTTGTCCCGCGCTTTGCCGACGAAATGGCCTTGTGCACTTCCGGGACAACCCACAGCTCCAAGGTATATGTCTTTGGCGAGGAGGCCATCGTCCGACAGGCGCTGGGCGTCATCCCCAAAATAAAAGAATGTCCCCGGCTGGTAGAAGACGGGAAAAACCCGATCCGACACTTGGCCTTCCTGCCCATGCACCACATCCTCGGCTTTATGGTGCACTGCATCCTCTTTCCTCTGGCTGGGAAAACCGTCGTCTACCCTGCAGACCGCGCGCCGCTGACCCTTCAGGAGACATGCAAACGCTTTCGTGTCACCAACCTCATTGTCGTGCCGCTGCTTTTGAACAACCTGGTGAGTGGCCTCTGGAAGAAAGCCAGGCAGGAAGGCCGCGGCAAGGTGCTTTTTCTGAAAACCCTGCTGGCTTTGAGCAATGCCATTCAACACCTGCTCCCCAAAAAAGGGCCGGACATGGCGGCAAGGCTTTTAAGGCCCCTTCAACGCCGACTGCTCGGCGACAGCATCCGCACCGTGCTTGTGGGTGGCAGCCATATTCCGCCCAAAACCTTAAACACCGTCAACGCACTGGCCTACTACCCCATGCCCGGTTTTGGCATGACAGAGACGGGCCTCACTTCTTTTGAGACGAGACCGAAGGCGCGCTATCGCCTGTCGGGCAGCACAGGGGCCATTGCCGGCATTGAGTACAAAACTGTGGACGCAGACGGCTACCCATCCGACGTGGGCGAGCTGCTGATTCGCGGTGGAACGCTTCACAAGGCGCGGCTTTTGGAGGGGAAACGCCATCCGCCCGAATATGGAAGCGATGGTTGGTTCAAATCCGGCGATATTGCACGTCTTGCAAGGGGAGGACTTTATATAGAAGGCCGGTTGAAAGAAGTCATCATCAACGCGTCCGGCGAGAATGTATACCCGGATGAGTTGGAGGATGTTTTTGAGGCCATTTCCGGCGTGGAGCGGCTGTGCATTTTCTCCCTTGCCAACGACACGCCCTATGAGGAAATTGCACTCGTCTTCCAGCTTCCTGACAACAGCGTGGAGCCTTCAGCTGTCGCTGCCGTTGCGGCGGAGGTGTCGGCGCGCAACGCGAAACAACCCATCCTCAAGCGTGTCCAACGTCTTTTTGTGGCCGCGCAGCCGCTGCCGCTCGCCAATGGAATCAAAGTCCGACGGCAGAAACTCAAAGAATGGCTGAAGACAGGAGACATAGACGTGCGTCCTGTGGACATGAGATCAGGCATGTGCCATGCCGAAAGCGGTGTTGCGACGCGCAAGGAGAAGCCGACGGTTGTGGGCACAACGGAGGAGGAAGAAAAAAAGGAGATTGAAACGGAGCTGAGGCGATGTTTCGCATCCGTGCTCAACGTGGAGCTTGCACAAATCGGCGTTGACAAACATTTCCTGGAAGACTTGGGCGCAGACAGTTTGGACAGTCTCAACCTTCTGGCAAAAATAGAAACCTCGTTCGGACTCAGCTTCCATGAGCGCGAATTCAGAGCCTGCTCCACGGTGAATGAGCTTACGCAGTTGGTTTGGAAAAAACGCACAGGACAGCTCAACGCTTTGGAGCCTTCCGTCGACACGGACATTCGCCCTGTACGCTGCTTTGAGGAGTCGCCCGAATACCATGCCTTCCAGAAGCGACTGAAGGACATGGCGCACGTCGCAAACCCCTACTTCATTCGTCACGACAGCGCCTTGGCAGACGTGTCGGTGGTGAATGGACGCGAGGTGCTCAATTTCGCCTCCTACAATTATTTGTGCTTGAGCGGAGAGCCGAGCACAGTCCTCGCCGCTTGTGAAGCGGCCAAGCGTTATGGCACCAGCGCGAGCGGCAGCCGCATTCTGGCCGGAGAGAAAGGGCTCTATTGTGAATTGGAGGAGGAAATTGCCGCATGGAAGCAGACGGAGGACGCGCTGGTTCTGGTCAGCGGGTATGCGACGAATTTGAGCTTCATAGGAAACTTTTGCAACGAGGGAGATCTCATTCTCTATGACTTGCTCAGCCACAACTCCATTGTGCAAGGTTGCACTCTGAGCCGTGCGACATGCCGTGCCTTCCCGCACAACGACGTGAATGCGCTGGAGGACATTCTCCAAAAGAGTCGTGCGTCCTATGAAAAGGTGCTGCTCGTGGCCGAAGGCGTCTACAGCATGGATGGCGACATTGCACCCATCGACGAATTCGTGCGACTCAAAAAAAAGTATGGCCTTTTTCTGATGGTGGACGAGGCGCATTCCGCCTGTGTCATCGGAAAGAAGGGCGGCGGGGTGAGTGAATATTTCAACCTTGAGCCGACGGATATTGACATTCACATGGGAACACTCTCCAAGGGCCTGGGCGCTTGCGGCGGCTATTTGGCAGGAAGTGCAGCCCTCATTCAATATTTGCGCTACCACATTCCCGGCTTTGTCTTTTCGGTGGGCATCAGCCCGCCCGTCGCCGCGGCAGCCCTGGCCGCGCTGCGCCTCCTTCGCAAGGACACTTCGCGCGTTCAGGCGCTCCAGAAAAATATTTCCTATTTTGTGAATGCAGCGCACAAGGCAAACCTCAACATCTGCCTTGCCGGCCAGACAGCCATTGTTCCTGTCCTCGTCGGCGATGAGGCAGACGCTTTCCGGCTATCGGCCATGTTGTTTGAGCGAGGCATCTCCGTCCCCCCCGCCGTATACCCCGCCGTCCCCATGGGAAAAGCCCGGCTGCGCTTTTGCGTCACAAGCAACCACAAGGAAGCGCAAATGGACCATGCCATCGCTCAGTTGAAAGACGCTGCCTCCACAGCAGGCATTGTTTTGCCTAGACCGGAAAAAAATGGGACTTGAGGGGTGTTTTGTAGTCCTTTCTTTTCTCGGCATGGCCAGACAAAAAATAACCCCAACATTTTCGAGAGCTTTTGTTTGAAACTGTGGTTTTATAAAAGTTTTGGCAACTTCGTAGATGAAAGATAGATAATGTGAATAATGGGCATTGGCTTGGGTGAGTCATTTTTGGGGAATGACCATCGCCTGAAGAGGGTGTTCACTCATCTTGTCTTGAAAGGATAAAGGTTATGGTAATCAATCCATTGAGAGTAGCAAAAAATGCCGTCGAATTATTAAACCCGTCGACAAAAGCACCTTCGAATGAGACGACGAATACGGCTGCAAACTTACAGGGTTCCCAAAACAGTTCGACAGTCAATAACAACAGAGATGTTTATGAGGGAGATTCGTCCAGGGAGTCGTCGGCGCTTCGTGGCTCTTCCAGAAGTGAAGCAACAATAAATGAGCCGACCTCTGCAGATGTGAAGTATGCTGACAGCGGTTATAAAATATCCTCCAAGCCCATTCCGCCCAAATGGGACGCCAGCATTTATGATAATGATTATCCTTATGATCCGAATATGAAAGCCACAGTTACAGATCGTTTGGACTGGGTAAAATGGGGGGTGATGGGGCAGGGGGCCAAGCTCATCATGCCGGATGCTGCGGCGGCCTATAACCATTATCGCGCCAATTCAGGTGAAGACTTGGTGGTGAATGTGGCGAAGGGATACACAGAAGATACAGCAGTTAAAAACAGCATAGACTCTGAAGTCAGAAGGGCTCAAGAAAGTGTTGAAAGATTGAGAACTCAAAGTGGGTTAGACACATTCAGTTTCTCAGGAGAGCTGCATCAAAATCCAGAATATCCGGTGACAGAGAATTGGCAGAAAACACTGGGAGGCTTTAATACCTGGAGCCATGGAGATGTAACATATAAAGATGGAGAATATCGCATGACGGTAACAGTCAATGTGTTAGACCGTTACAATTTCAATAAAGGCCAGCAAGACATTGCTTCAGGTACGTCAGATGATGTCAATGGCAGATTTGAAGCTTTAGGATGGGCCAAGTCATTTAATACAAAAGGCCAGATGACATTTGAGGTGAGCTGGAAAGAAGGAGAGATTCCTTCAAGCACCACTCAGGTCAGTCAGGGAAGATAAAAAACTTGAAAAAAGCGTTTATTTTTGCTGGAGTGCTTCTTCTCGCATATTTCATGTTGGGAAGTTACATCAATAAACTAAAATCAGACAGCCCAAATAATGCGAAGGATAAAACAATGCCAAAAGCATATCAATCGGCGGATTTCAATTCAGCTAAAGATTATTTTTCAGGATTTGATTCGAAAGACATAAAAAATTTTTATTATGCAGACTTAACAAATTACAAAAGCAAGGTGCCCGGGCCTACCGCGCATGTGATTGAGGGGTATTTTGAGCTTGGCGAAGAAGAATGGGATTTTTATACCCAAAACCATTCCAACTGGTATGAGGTTCCTGAGTCGAGGGTCCCTCAGATCTCCGGAATAGAGACTTCTTGTCAATGGAGGCAAAGTTATTCTTGGGATGATAAGCATAGAGCCAAGGGCATTGGAGGGAGTTTCTCCTTATGCAAAGAAAAAAGGACAGTGTTTTTTCAGTTGATAAGAGATTGATGCTCTCTACGTTAAACCCGTGAGGGTTAACCAACGCACAAAACGCTTCTCAAATACTGTGCCCTCGACGCCCGCCCCCCCCGCTTTGGCCATGAGCCTTGGCCTTCGGCCTTTCTCCTCCCTCCCCGGCAAACCTCCGGTGGTGTCGACGCTGCTTGCCACGGTTTGTGCGCTGCCCGGCGGTGCTGTGCGCCTCGAATTCGCACTGGAAGGGTGCATGGAGGCCTTGCGTATACCGCAAGCGGAGGCGCCGCCGGCAGGGCCGCTGTGGCAACACACCTGCTTCGAGGCATTTATTTCCGCCCCGGATGCGGAAAGCTACTGCGAATATAACTTTTCGCCCGCGGGGCAATGGGCCGCCAGTGCGTTTGTGCGCTACCGCGAAGCCGCGCGCGCACTCGAAGAAAACCTTGCCCCCCTGCCCATGACACATGGCCGCTGCAAAAACCGCCTCACCCTCACCGCCGAAATACCCCCTCTGCTTTTGCCCGCCTCCCCCGTCCTGCGCTTAGGGGTTGCAGCCGTCATAGAGCATGCGGACGGAAACCTTGAATATTGGGCCCTCCACCACCCGACAAACCGCCCAGACTTTCACCATGCTGCCGGCTGGACACTGCGGATTCACACGCAATAGCTGGGTTGCGTTAAACAATTCGAATATTTTCAAATGCTTTCCGGAGAACGCATTTTTTTCTCGCCACATTAGCAACTTTGTAGGTTTGAGTCAGATAATGTAAACAAAGGGCGCTTTTTAAAAGAAGCCGTCCTTTCATGGCGGGGGATGGGGGAGAAGATCTCAAAAAAGGGACGTTGGTTGAAGAGGCATTCCATCATTCAGCTCTTATTTTGAAAGGATGAGATCATGGCAAGCAATCCATTGAAACTGGGGAAAAATGCTCTCAACATTGTGAAGCCGTTGACAAAGCCAAATGAAAATATGACTACAAAGCCAATAATTTCTGGAAACAAACTGGCAATGAATGGCGTTAGAGATGTTTTTACGGGTGCGGATACGAGTGCTCCTGAGTTTCCACTGCGTATTACTGAGAAAATACTGCGCATGGCTTATGAATGGCAATATGCGAATGCAGTTAAACAGTTGAAGGATAATTTTGATTATCTCGACAATGCCGTTCCGCCAGGAATGCTTTTGAATCCAATGAGGTATGGAAACGGTAAAATCGACCGATTGGATTTGTCCGCTGCTGCAAGAAATGAGAATTTATCCCAGGAGTTGCGCGATGCTTGCCAATTCTTTATCGACAACCCAGACGCCTTTGAGCGGCTCGCCACTTCTGGAGATGGAGACAAAACCATCATCAGCAAAAGAGACGTGAATACGCCGATTTGCATTAAGGGGGTTGCCTATAAGGGTGGGAAGCAGCTTGACGAGCCGGTTGATTTGGTGACGATTGGCTATGGCCTTCGCATGGAGAGAGAGGCGGCAGCAGCTTACAATGCAATGGTGGCCGCCGCGCGGAAGGACGGAGTTATCCTCAAGCCCAACAGTGGATACAGGACACATGAGGAGCAGGAGAAACTCTATAAGAAAGACAAGACAAAAGCCGAAAGGCCGGGCCACAGCACACACCAAGCCGGCATTGCCGTTGATATTCAACTCAATCCCACGAAACGCAACAACCTCAAAAGCTCAGAAGAATATAAGTGGCTTTGTAAGAATGCGGCAGAACATGGCTTTATTCCAAGCGAGTTGGCACGAGATGAGCCATACCATTGGATATATGTTGGAAAAGAAGAGGCAAAAGAGTGGTTCGCTGATAAAAACAACCAAAAACAGCTTAACAAATAGAGCAGTCCTGCAGCCGGAGAGGGCAACCTCTCCGGTTGTTTGTATTAAGCGCCCAAAAAATAGCCGGCCAAAAAAAACTTCCACAAAATCTCCGAAGAATGCTATGGTCCCCCCGCTGCGCGAGAAAGTGCAGCTGGGTCTAGCAAGCCCAGGTTAAGTTTTCAGTGGCAGGAGGAAAGCCACCGGGAAGCTGAGGGTGTTTTTTCTTGCCTTCTGCTTCTTGGTGGCTTGGGCGTGGGGCCAAAAGCCCGCCGGATTTTTGCTGAAAACTTGCCGGTCTTGCTAGCTCGTCTGGGCCACCTTTGTTGTGCCCGGGGCCCGGCCTAAGCTTTGGAGTGCAGCGTGGTTTTAACTCCTGCAAGGCGGGACACATGTCTGCACAACTGAGCGAAGACGAGAAAAACGCATTGATTGCCATACACAAGCACTTGGCCTGTATCAAGCAAAGCGGTTTTTCCCATGCCGGCATTGTTGTTGAGCAGGTGCTCATTTTGCTGGAACTTCCAAATGTCCAGCTCTACCTTAAAAGCATTTCTGCAGCGCTTGAAAATGTCGTTGAATTTATTCAGCAAAAACGCAGAGGTGCAGGATGGCAACTCGGCGTCATTATTCGAGACTTGGAGAGGCTGATTGCAAACCTCCAGCACGCCCCCGTGGCAGGCTCTCAGCCCTAGGACCTTTTCAATGGTCGCTTGCACGCCAAGCTGCTAGGAAGCCCGCATGACAATTCTTGGCGCATCTCTTGGCCTCATTCTGGTTTTGATAGCGGGGCTGCATGTGTTGTGGGCATTTTCCACATGGCCCTTTCCCAACAGGGAACGGATGCTTCGCTCAATGAGCGGCACACTGCTGCCGCCGGATTGGACACAGCCAAGGCCGATTCCGCTGCCTGCCTATTTTGTCGTGGCCTTCTTGTTGCTGCTTGCGAGTGCCCTTGTTGCCATAGCGGCCGGGCTGTGTGCGCTCAGCATGCCGCATGGGTTTTTGCGCGCCGGCGTCTTTTGTGTGGCGGGGGTTTTTCTCCTGAGGGGAGGAGGGGGCTTGCTTGCATTCAGACGCCTTGGCCCCCGCGTAGCGCCAGAGTTTCTTTATTGGGACAGTCGCATATATTCGCCGCTTTGCCTTGTGCTGGGTGTGGGCGTGGCCGTTGTCGGGTTCGGCCTTGTTGTTTAGTTTTGCCGCGCCCCCTTTCAACCTTTCAACCAACAAAAACTTCGAGGAATGACTATGGAATCCATGTTTTGCTACCAGTGTGAACAAGCCTCCAAAGGCATCGGCTGTACCTTGTCCAGCACCTGCGGGAAGGCGCCGGATACTGCGCTGGCTCAGGACGTGCTCAGCTGTGAGCTCATAGCTTTGGCACAGGCTATGGCCGACAAGGGCATTCAAGAGCGCTCTGTCATCGACGACATGGTGGACGGCCTGTTTGTAACCGTCACCAATGTCAATTTTGATACCGCGAATGTGGCTGCGCTTGCCGACAAACTCAAAAGCACCCGCGAAAAGCTGGGCGGCAAAGAAAGGATGAAGCCCGAGGACTTGTTTCGCGGCGACGAAAACCTCGTCTCCTTGCGCTCCACGCTGCTGTTTGGGCTGCGCGGTATGGCCGCTTATGCGCACCATGCCCGCGTTTTGGGCAAACGCAAGGCCGAAGTGGATGCCTGGTTTGTGAAGGGCCTGGCAGCTTTGGGAAAGGAGCATGGGGTGGAGGAATGGCTTGGCCTTTTGATGGAGCTTGGCGGCATCAACCTGCAATGCATGGCCATGCTGGAGGAAGCGCATACACAGGCTTATGGAAACCCCACGCCCACGCAAGTGTCGCTTCGCGTTGAAAAAGGCCCCTTCATTGTCGTGACAGGGCATGACTTGCGCGACTTGGAAATGCTGCTGGTCCAAACCCAGGACAAGGGCGTTCATGTGTACACGCACAGCGAAATGTTGCCCGCCCACGGCTATCCACAACTCAAAAAATACCCGCACCTCAAAGGCAATTTTGGCGTGGCCTGGCAAAACCAACAAAAGGAGTTTGAGGGCCTTCCCGCCCCCATCTTGTTTACCACCAACTGCTTGATGCCTCCCAAACCAAGCTATGCAGACCGCGTCTATACGACTTCTGTTGTGGCCTTCCCTGGGGCACGCCATATTCAAACCCACAGCAACGGCCATAAGGACTTTTCCCCGTTGATTGAGCATGCCCTGAAGCTTGGTGGTTTTGCGGAAGACAAAGCCTTTGTCGGCCTCAACGACGGGAAGCATGTCACCACGGGGTTTGGGCGGCAAACCCTTCTGGACAATGCCCCCGCCATCATCGACGCCGTCAAAGCGGGCGCCATCCGACACTTCTTCCTCGTCGGTGGCTGCGACGGCGCAAAACATGGGCGCAACTATTATACGGAATTTGTCAAGCTGAGCCCGAAGAATACGGTGGTGTTGACGCTTGCTTGCGGCAAATACCGTTTCAATGACATGGACGTGGGCAACATCGGCCCCTTCCCGCGCATCCTCGACATGGGACAGTGCAATGATGCTTATGGCGCCATTCAAGTTGCCGTGGCCCTTGCCAAAGCCTTCAACTGCGACGTGAATGCGCTGCCGCTGACGCTTGTGCTCTCGTGGTATGAGCAAAAAGCCGTCTGCATCCTCCTGACCTTGCTGTCGCTTGGCATCCAAAACATTTACATAGGGCCAAGTCTGCCGGCTTTCTTTTCAAAAGCCGTGCTCGGCGTGCTCGTCGAAAAATTCAATCTTCGCCCCATCAGCACGCCCCAGGAGGATTTGGAACGTATTTTGGCGAATTAGACTGTTTCAATGTTGAATTGATCTGCTCCTAACGTCGCCCCTGCGAAAGCAGGGGTCCAGAGTTGCGTTGTTAAAGGCAATAAAGTGAATGGTTTTTCGACTGCACTCCTGGACCCCCGCGTTCGCGGGGGCGACGGGAAAAAAGACTCACTTCAACCTGAAACCGGTCTAACTGGTGGCAGTGGATGCAGCGTTGGGTGTTGTCTTCATGAGGGAGAGAAAATGAATGCCGGGGAGGATGGGTCGCCCGTCATTCGTCGAGGGGTATTCCTCTGTCTCCCCGGTTTCGACATAGCCGCGTCGCTGATAGAAAGCCAGGAGCTCTGGTCGCGAAGACAAAATCAGCATTTTGAATGTGAAAGCCCCGAAATGCGTTTTGGCATAGGCTTCTGCATGGCGCAGCATGTGCTTGCCGAGCCCCTGGGTTTGCAGCTTGGGCTCCGTTGCCAGCATTCCAATGTGAGCGATGCCGGACGGGCCGGCTTGCACGTGCACGCAGGCCACAATTTTCGACGCGCAACACAGAAGCAAAATGGCGGAGCGCTCGTGAAACAAGGAAAGAACGCGCTCGACGGTTGTTCTCTTTCCGCTGATTAAGTTGGCTTCGTGTGTCCAGCCTGCATTTTCCGGGGCTGGGTTATAGGCCCTGTTGACAAGGGCAGCAATCTCTTCGGCCTGGGCTTTGTGGGCAGTTTGCAATTCAAGTTGCATGTTGGGCACTATAAAGGAAACAGCCTGAGGGCGTACAGACAAACTGTCTTGAGCGGGCTATGGCACTGTCGGGTTTTGCACGCCGCCAACGCCTCTCAAGATGGGCAGGCCGCCGGCTTTCCATTCCCAGACGAGATCAAAGTTCCAGACGATGTTGTTGGACGGACCTGTGACGAGTTTTTGCAGCCAGAATGACATGCCACCATATTCCGTGGCTAAGGCATGGATTCCGTCCTCGCCGCCTGAGCCTCCGAAAGGTTTTTCTGTGCCGCCGCTGCCGTCCGAGTTGACATAAAAGCGTATATCCATATCGCTGCGTGCATAATTGTTGAGCAGGTTGCCGTCGTTTTGTCCTGCCACACGTCCGAGGGCAATGTCTGTTTTCAAGAGAACACGCGGGTTCAGCGCAACGCAGTTTCTCAGCATGCTGCCGTTAAACCCCACCAGGCCGCCGACATATTCCAGGCCGATGACATTGCCTGTGGCATAGCTGTTTTGCAGCAAGCCGCCGTTGTTTCCCACCAGGCCGCCGGCAGTATAGTCGCCGCTGACATTGCCCGTGGCATAGCTGTTTTTCACGTCGCCAATGCTCCACCCCACCAGGCCGCCGACATCGGAGCTGCCGCTGACATTGCCCGTGGCATAGCTGTTTTCCACAACGTTGTCGTTTTGGCCTACCACGCCCCCCACCGCGTTTTTTCCGCTGACATCGCCCGTGGCATGGCTCTTGTTCACATGGCCGATGTCCAGGTTCAGCCCCACCACGCCGCCGACGCTGTATTGGCCGCTGACCTTGCCCGTGGCATAGCAGTTTTCCACAACCTTTCCGTTTTGCCCCACCACACCGCCGACGTTGTCCAAACCTTCAACGCTGCCTGTGGAATGGCTGCCTTGCACTGTGCTGTCCCAGAAGCTCATGCCCACCACGCCGCCGACATTGTTGTCTCCTTTGACCTTGCCTGAGGAAGAGCAGTCTTGCACCCTGTCATAGGTTCTTCCCACCACACCGCCGAGATCTCTCTCCCCCTCAACGCTGCTTGTGGAATGGCTGTCTCGCACGAGACCTGGCGCGTTCCACCCCACCACGCCACCGACGCGGGAGAAGCCTTGGACTTTGCCCGAGACATGGCAGCTGTGCACCACGCCGCCGGCGTTTCTGCCCAGCACGCCGCCGACAGCCTCGTGGCCCCTGACGTTGACGCCTTCCAGCCTGAGGTTTTTGAGTTCAGCGTTCGGGCCTATGCAGCCAAACATGCCCTGTTCGTCGGCGGAAGGCTCGTGAATGGCAAGGCCAAAAATGCTGTGGCCGCCGCCATCCAAGCTGCCGGTGAAAAGATGCTGGTTGTTGGAGCCGGAGTTGCCAATGGCCGTCCAGTTGCTTGTGCCTTCTGCTGCTTTGGGCAGCGTGACGTTTTCAATGAGTTGATAGTGCAGCCGAAGGCCGCTGTCCGTAGAGGCATAAGCGTTGAAGCGCTCTATGTTGTCCTGGTGCACCAGAATGGTGCGGGCTTGTTGCCCATCCGCGGTGGTGATGTGGAGGGTGCGGGACTCTCCAGAATATGCATAGCCCGGGGGAATGTCCTTGAGTTGAATGCTGAGCGTCGCGGGGCCTTCAGAAAAGTGGGTGCCGTGGTAGGCAAAAGAGAAGACAAAAGTTTGGCTGCCTTCGGCATAGGGGCCTTGTTCAACCTGCCACGAAAACCACAGTGGCTCGTTTCCAGCAGCAGCGTGGGCCTCCAGCGTTGCCTTGCTTGCATCGGCTGCGTTTTTGAAGCCGGAAACGGTGACCGTGAAGCGTTCCCCATATTCGCTGCTTGTCATAGGCGAAAAGCAGAGCGTCTCCCGGGGGAGGTGGAGGCCCAGAGGGAGCTCCCACTGGGCGTAGACGATGGTGAGGATGGGGGAGGTGACAGGGGAGGAGGCGGTGAAGGGGCTGCCGCTGCCATCTTTCTCCGTATTCCACCCGGCAAAGCGGTGGCCTGCGCGCGTAGGCTCCGCAGGCAAGCTGTCCAGGGTGGTTGCCGGCGGGTAAAGGGTGATGCTGGCGGGCACCGCCTCCGTATCTCCGCCATTCTTGTCAAAGGAGACGGTACGAATTCCATAGAGTGCGTCACGGCTGTTGTCTGCGTCCGAAGAAGCGCAGGCGCCCAGCGCCACACCCAGAAGCAGCAGGCACAGCATTTCAAAACACAAGCACTTCGTGGCGAAGTTTTTCGCAGACAGCATGGAAGGGTGAACCTCTTCTTTCATTGTGCCGCCCCCCTTTCCCCGGATTGAACGGCCCTTGCCATGGCTGCTCGGCCCATCTCAACCACGGCTGTTTTCCTTCTTAGCATAGGCGCAAAAGACAAGCTTCCAAAAGAATGGCTCCACGGAATACGAAACATTTTCAAGGAGGAGGTGGCGCAGCGTGCCGGACAAAACGCGTGCAGAACTTAAAAAAAGGGGTAGCGCAGCAGCTCAAGTCAACATACAACCGGTGGGCCATGCTTGTCGGTCACCGGCGAGCGCACCCGAAGGCCCCGTAGCTCAGTTGGATAGAGCGACGGTTTCCTAAACCGTAGGTCGCAGGTTCAATTCCTGCCGGGGTCACTTTTTTAGTGTCCTGGTGCGTCCCGATGAGTCCTCAAGCGTCCAGACTCCCATGGAAACACAGGATGTTGGCCGCCTAATACGTCCCCATGCGTCCACATGCGTCCCCATACATCCAACGAAGTTGTTGGCATTCTCGTTGGCATTTGGCATTGTGAAAAAC
>Ga0209737_10001155_pt1 | contig 19420 bp, 23 predicted proteins | sample TergutCu122P3_FD_187284 | JGI IMG/M metagenome (GOLD analysis project Ga0209737, IMG submission 187284) | Cubitermes ugandensis P3 segment gut microbial communities from Kakamega Forest, Kenya - Cu122 P3 (SPAdes) (version 2) | ecosystem: Host-associated > Arthropoda: Insects > Digestive system...
CGCAACAAAATTTCCGCCGATTGTGTTAATAAATTGCGGTGTGAAACCAAGATGAGCCATAACCGGAACCCCGCTTTCCACAAGGTGTTTCACGGTATTCACAATGTAATCTGACCCGCCTTCAATCTTAAGAGCGTTCGCGCCCGCGCGAATAATCTCGGCGGCATTATTTACAGCACTCTCAATTGACGCCTGATAAGTTAAAAACGGCATATCGGTCACTACAAGCGCATTTTGAACCCCCCGTGCAACAGCGGCAGTGAAAATTTTCATATCATCCAGAGTAACGTGTGTCGTGTTAGGATAGCCCAAAACTACCTGCCCGAGCGAATCTCCGACCAGAATAATATCCACGCCCGCCTCGTCAAAATATTTCGCACTTGAATAATCATAAGCGGTCAGTGAAGTTATTTTCTTGCCTTTTTGCTTGAATTCAAGCATTTTTTTGGCGGTTTTTTTCATTTTACGCTCTCCGCAAGAGGTTTTTCATTCTGCACCATAGGCTTATTTTTATACCAGCGGTAAACCGCTTTAGCAAGCCGTGCGGGCGAATGGCGCACAAGGCCGTTTTTATCGTCGTGAACTAATTTTGCGGGAACAATCTCAATACCCATTTTTTTAACTTCGCCCGTGTCAAGTTCAACGGGCAGCGAATCGGCCTCTTCATAGCGCTGCGAAAGGTTTCTCGGGATAAAATTATTCACCATAACCGCATCAAAAAGGTTGTCACTGACACCGCGCGAGTGGGCAAAAATAGCCTTAATATGGTCTGAAACGCTGTAGTTATCGGTTTCCCCGGGCTGGGTCATGATGTTGCAAATATAAATCTTTTTAGCTCTTGATTTTTCGATTTCAACGGCTAAATCCTTTACAAGCAGGTTCGGAATGATTGATGTGTAAAGGCTTCCGGGCCCTAAAATTATTAAATCAGCCTCTTTTATGGCTTCTAAAACGTCTTCTGCAGGCAGGCAAACCTCAGGTTCGCTTGATAATTCAATGATTTTTTTGCCCGCTTCGGAGATGTGACTTTCGCCCTTGACGATTGAGCCGTCCTCCATTCTCGCGACAAGGCGCATATCATCGGTGGTAGAAGGCAAAACAAGGCCGCGAATGAGCAAAACGCGCGAACTTTCTTTGATTGCGCTAATCATATCCCCGCCGCAAATTGCGCTGAGCGCGGTGATAAAAAGGTTCCCAAAGCTGTGCCCTTCAAGACCTTCGCCCGCTTTAAAGCGGTATTGGAAAAGCTTGGTTACGATATCATCGTCATCAGCCAGCGCCGCAATGCAGTTTCTGATGTCGCCCGGGGGCAAAATGCCCATTTCTTCGCGCAAGCGGCCTGATGAGCCACCGTCATCGCCTACTGTTACAATGGCTGTGACGTTATTTGTAAGTTTTTTAATGCCCCGAAGGATTGTTGATAACCCGGTGCCGCCGCCGATAGCAACGATTTTGGGCCCGTGATTTAATTTCATCCGCCTGTACAAAGTTTCGCCGATTTCCCTCTGGGTTCTTTTTTCATCGGCCGAGAGCATGGAATAATTTGTCCTCTGCCAGCCTTGCAAAAATAAAACTGCGCCGCCGATTATAAGAAGCACGCCGATAGGCTCGGGAGGTATTATATGTACCAGTTCTTTTGCGGTTGCAACGAAGAAATAAAGCGGCTCAAGCCTGAATAAAAATGTTGCCCCGATTGCCGCCAAAACCGCGCCAAGTATGATTAGCCCGAACCAGCGTTTCACCCGAAGCCCCGGCACAAGCCAGATTACGTCATTTTTTATGTCTTTTATGCGTTTTAACATCTATATCTGTGCTCCCACTTTATTATATGCAACCGGTGTCGGTTTTTTCACGTCATACGCCTTTTTTGCCGCCTCAATGGATGTGAAATGCAGCGTATCCGGTGTGTTTTCAAGCTCTCTAAACTCCCTTATAGTTGAATTTTCATCAAATGTGAGTTCATATGCGCAATTAATGCCAACCTCATCCTCAATCTTCTTTTTCATTTCCCAATTTCCGACAAACAACCACAGCCATGGATTAATTTTTTTTACAGCGCGCGCAAGCGAAACCGCAAAAACCACGTCTTCATTGAGCATTTCATACATTGCCCCGTGGCATCTCACATGCTCAATTTCAAGCCCCCGGGTGCTTGCAAAAGATGAAATCGCGCCAATTTGATAAACCACGAGCGCTTCAATTTCTTCTTCGCTTAATTGCATTTTGCGGTTCCCGAAACCCGCAATGTCGGGGAAACCGATATGGGCGCCGATTGCAACATGGTGTTCGCGTGCAAATTCAATCGCTTTTTTTATGCTCAAAGGGTCGCCCGCGTGAAAACCCGCGGAAATATTAATTGAGCTCATATATTTCGCAACTTCAAAGGCGTCGGGGTTTTTGTAAACGCCGTATTCTTGTGCAACATCGCAATTAAAATCAAACATCTAAAAAACCTCATTCTCGTACAATAAAATTATACAATAAAAATAAGGTTCTTTAATGTAATCTTAATAACTAAGCGAGCGAGCGGAGTTTAAAGCACGCCCGCGCCTACGCCGTAACGAACTTCCTGCATAAGGGTGTTGCGGGTGCTGATTGAAGCTACGATTGAGCGAACCGTTGCTATCATTGCGATTTGCGTATCCAATTTATTAACGCAAGAGCCTACGCCGACAGCCGAAGCACCGACAGCGAAAGCCATCGGGACGGTTTTGGGTGTTAATCCCGATGCGCTCATAATGGGAACATTCACCTGAGAAGAAAGTTCCATAGTGTTTGCCATTGTTGATTTTGCAACATCAATCAAACCCATTGAGCCGTGTGCGTTTTTTGGCGTAACCGCAGCGCCTTCGGTTTGAATTAAATCAATGCCCAAAATTTCAAGCTGTTTAGCGAGTGCAATCTGTTGTTCAATCGGCAGGCTGCCCGGAATTGTAACGCATGTGAAAACGCCGTATTTTGAGGTAAGACTCATAGTTTCAAGTGTAATTTCATAAACCTCGCTTGCGCTCAAGCCTTTACCTTTTTTGTATAAATGTTCGAAATTTCCGATTTCAATTGCGTCTGCGCCGCATTTAACCGCATTTAACAGTGAAAACGGGTTGGTTGATGAAGCAAAAATCGGGATTTTAGCGTTTTCTTGCGCGACTTTGATAACTTCTTCGCTCGCCGCAACGTCAAGTGCACTTGCAAAACCGCTTTGCGCCGCAATTGCGACTTTTTTTACCGAAGATAAGTTGTAATTATCAATGCCGCTGATGATTTTAACGGCTCTTTGTTCTCTCAAATGTTTCTTGAAAACCTCGATTTTTCTCATTTTTTCTCCCTTTGAACTGGTTGTTCAACTCATTCACTCGGGAATAAAAATTATACTTTTTATTCCACTCGCTCATTTTGTTGTAAAGCTTTCTCAAATACTACCATAACACATAATTTTGGGCAATGAAAATTATACGTCGATGCAATATCCTCCTATTACTATGATAAAAACATTTTTCCACAAAAAAGTGCCAGTTTTTGCATTTCTGTTGTTAACTTTCTTCACACTGCCGCAAAGCGTTCAGGCTGTTGAATTTTACGGCGAAGAAGCTATCAGTATCGGGATTTATGAGAATTTAACACCCTCAATTGTTTTGATTGAGGCAAATTTGCCTGACGGCATATCAACGGGAACGGGCTGCGTGGTGCATCCTTCGGGCATAATTTTGACAAGTCTGCACGTGATTTCCGATGCGCGAAATATTACCGTTACAACAAACAAGGGCACAAATTACAAGGCGGAAGTTGTTGCGCTTTTGAAAAATAACAGCGATTTGGCACTTTTAAAAATTAATACGAAGGAAAACCTTGTGCCCGTAAGGTTTGGTGATTCAAACAGGGTTAAACCGGGGCAAAGGGTGCTCACAATCGGGAACCCCTTCGGCTTTAACGGTACGCTTACAACGGGAATTGTTTCAAGAATTGATTACCCGCGAAATAAAATTCAGACCGATGCTGCGATTAACCCGGGCTGTTCGGGCGGGCCCTTGATTAATTTGCGCGGTGAAATCATCGGCATAAACCAATCAATCTACAACCCCGACAATAACCGCTCTTACATAGGCATAGGCTTTGCAGTGCCCGTGAATGATGCAAAAGAATTTGTTGAAACTTCGCTAAAGAGGCTGGCTCCGAAAATCGCGCAGTGGTAGGTTAGCTAGCTGAGCTTTTAGGGTTTTATTAAGTTGATGTTTGTAAATTTTGCTTTAAATAACTTAAAAACTCAATACTAAAATGTTTATAACTTAGGGATGAAAAAGAATGAAATACTTTGTATTTGTGAAGAAATAGAAAATAATGGGGTTTATATACTTAACTGACCGATAAATTGGAAATCAAAGAGACCACCTATTTTTATAGGTGGTCTCCGGTTTTACTTAATATCAATTTTGCGCGAACCGCTTGATTTGACATCTTTTGTTATGGTGACGGTCAAAACCCCGTCATCTAGTTTTGCCGTGATTTTATCAAGTTTTGCGTTAGCCAGACGAATTCCGCGGCTCATAGACGTTGCGCGGCGCTCCCTGTGAACGTAATTGTGGCCATCTTTATTGGCTTCCTCAGAGCGATTTACTGAAATACGGAGGGTCTCATCTTCAACACTTAGGTCAATCTCGCTCTTCTTAATACCGGGCAATTCTGCTTCGACAACATATTCATTATCTTTTTCAGCAATATCAATTTTGAAGCTGTCTCGCAACAAGTTGCGACCTGGTAAAACCCCGTCATTAAAAAAGTCGTCAATCAGATTGTAGAAATTTTCAAAATCGGTGCCTGTGCGTGCTGCATTTGCATTTTTCCGATTAAATGGTATTAATCCTGTCATCATGGCTAACTCCTTTCTTCTAATTTTAGCTACCACTATCGCTATCACTGATAACTATTTTTTATATAAACATAATTTTTAAACTTGCTTTAAAATTTTAAGAAAAAATTAATAATTTGTCGCCAAGCTATAACTTGGCCAGTTAAATATATAAGCCCCAAAATAAAAATCATTCAATAAAATGGGAGGAGGCAGAATTATTGATTTACGTTAAAATTCATGCGAATAATCAAGAATTCTGCGCGGATTACGAAGGTTTTCACCCGCACCTGGAAGATAATTATTTACATATCAAGGATGGCTCTCAATGGTATCCTGTTGACTTTGAGGGTATTAAAAGTATTGACTTTGAAGTTTCTAATTTGTAGGCTCGAATTTAACACCAGGTATTTAAACCCTTAATCCTGCCCCAAAATCTCTTTACCCGCGCCTTTTATAAAATTGCGACAGCAGCTCCAGATTAAAATCCGGTCGCCTTCTTCGCTGTCTCCGCTTGCTATATTTACGCCTACGCCAACGTTGCAATAGCCTGTAACCTGGTCAACACTGTTGTCATTTTCGGGGTTATAATGAACGCAGTTCTGGCAAACTTTAAGCGTAAAGCCTTTATCGTCAAGGCTTCTTGTTATGTCGTTTAAAGCGTCGCACATTCTTAAGTGCGCGTCGGATTCAAAGCGTTTCTTTTTGTATCTGAAAACAACTTTTCGCATGCCTTCTTCCGATACTAAATCGAGTTTGCAGGCAATGTCTTTTTTGCTGTTTCCGCTTGTGACAAAAGAATTGACGGTTGCGCTGTCTACAGTTATTTCTTCTTCATACTGCCTTTTGATTGATTTTTTTGAAATTTTCCTTGAAATTCTAATGAATTTTGCTATGAATAAAGGTATGGGACTTAAAAGCAAATAGAGCATTTGTTTAGGCGAAAGCCTTGCCGCGATGACACTTACAACCATAAGCAAAATCAAAAACAGGCCAAGGTGAACAACATATTTAATTTCAACTGTCGGACGACTAAAATTCAAGAAGAACAGGAGGAAATACGATGTAAGCAAAAACAGCGTTGTAGGTCTGAAAATTGATGTGAGATACTCAATAAAATACCAGGATTTTTTGTGAATTGTCTTTAGATAATGTTTGAAAAGCGAAAGCGCCTGACCCAGACCCGGAGTGCCGGCGTTAAAGTTTTGCGCCTCGACGCCCGTGGCAATAAGAGGATAATAAAGCGGCCTGATATCGTTGCTTGCAAGGAAAAGAGAATATTTTAGCTGGTCATTTTTAGTTTCAAAGCAAACCATGCCGATGCGCTCAATTACATCACCCGCGATAACGCAATTTCCCCCGTCAATTGTATGGCAAAACCCGAACATCGCGCGGGCAATGTTGATCGAACTGTTGGTCAATTCCGCCTTTGCCTGAAGCGCTCGCGTGAAAAGCTTTTGGGGAAGTGTTTTTTCATCTGCTTCAACTATGCTCAAACTTCCTGTTAAAACGCTTCCGGGGGTGATTTTGCGGTTGATTATTTCAAGATAATTCGCGCCAATCAGCCTGTCCGCGCCCAAAAACACAAACGCGTCGTATTTATTATCAGCGTCAGCAATAATCCGCTCCAAAAACGTTGTAATTGCTTTGTTTTTAGAGAAAAATTCGGGGTTTTCGATTGAGTGAATACGCGCGCCATGAGCAAAATCGGGAATTTGGGTTTTTTCGCGCGCGGAATTTTTATAAATCACATGGACATCATAATTTTCTTTCGCATAAGTTTGCTTGTTCAAAGAATCCAGAAGCCCGAACAGGTTTTTATTTTTATCGTCAGCCCAAATCATCACGCACAGCCTGTTTTTCGCGGTTGCCGCGCTTAATTCTTCATACTGCTCTTCAATATACTTTTTCGCACTGAATGACTTAATTACAAACGTTAAGAAATAGATTGAGTAGACAATTAAATATAGAAAAATGAGGTAAGTTATGAAATTTATAATCACCATATGAAAGTCTATTATGCATAAAAATAATAAAAAATCTAGCTTTTTTTGCTTCTTTTTGTGATAATTGGTTTACAGATAGTATCAAGGAGGGCGAAATTGAGCGAATTTTATTTTATGGATGGTGAATATGTTCCCGCGGCGGAGGCGAAAATCCCTGTAAGAACGCACGCTTTTTTGTACGGTACGAGTGTTTTTGAAGGTATCAGAGCTTATTATAACAGCGAAAAAGACAGCCTTTTTGCGTTTCGCGTGCGCGAACATTTTGAGCGCATCACGAATAGCGCAAAAATTATGTTTATGAACCCTAAATATTCGGTTGATGAATATTGCGAAATCACGCGCCAACTTTTGATTAAAAATGCTTACAAACAGGACGTTTACATCCGCCCGACAATCTATAAATCTGCACAAAAAGTGGGTCCGGGGTTGCTCGATAACCCCGACAGTGTGTTGATTTTCACAACACCGTTGGGGGATTATGTTGACACTTCAAGCGGTTTAAAAGTTTGCACGTCAAACTGGGACAGGCTGGAGGATAATACAATTCCGCCCCGCGCTAAAATCGGCGGTGCTTATGCAAACACCGCGCTAATTATTACCGAAGCGCGTTTGTCGGGTTTTGACGATGCGATTGTTTTATCAAGCAACGGCAAAGTTGCCGAAGGCTCCGCTATGAACCTGTTTTTGATTGAGGGCGATACCCTTGTAACTCCGCCTGCAACGAGCAATATCCTTGTCGGAGTAACAAGAAACACGATTATGGAAATCGCGAAAGAGCTTGATTTAAAAGTGGCCGAGCGCGAAATTAACAGAACCGAACTCTATATTGCTGAAGAAGCTTTCTATTGCGGCACGGGCGCGCAGGTGGCGCCGATTGTTTCAATCGACCACAGAAATGTGGGCGACGGCAAGGTTGGCAAAACCACAAAACAAATCCAGAATCTTTATTTTGACATTGTCAGGGGCAAAAATCCGAAATATATAAAATGGTGTATGGAGGTAAAATAAATGTTCGAAGACAACAAATTGGGCATAATAATACTGATAGCAATTTTGCTTTTCCTGGGCAAATTCGCGTGGGATCGCGTTGAAACAGGCTATAAGGACATGAGAGGCGTGGAAGTCGAGAGGAAAGATTCAGCAAAACGAAACGAAAAACGCATAGATAAAGAGATGCAGGATGCGTGGGAAAGAAGATAGCGCGAGCTGCCCACAGGAGCAAAAATGATTACTTTTATCGGCCAGTGCATCGAGAATCTTATTACTTCGATAAAATATGCCCTCTCGGGTGAGGCCAAGTGGAAAAGCATAATATATCAAAGCGCGGTCATAGGCTTTGACTCGCTGGGGATTTCGCTGATGATTGTGATTATTGCATCATCGGTTATCGCACTGCAAGTTTCAAACCAGTTTTTATTGAGTGGTGCTGAAGGCTACATCGGCGGGTTTTTGTCTGTTGCGTTGATTAGAGAAATTGCTCCTGGGTTTGCGGCGCTTGCAATTGGCGCGCGCGCCGGAACGGCAATTACTGCTGAAATCGCCAACATGCAGGTAACAGACCAGATTAACGCTATGAATGTTCTTGGCGTAAACCCTGTCGGCTATTATTTCACCCCGCGCATAATCGCGGCTTCCGCGATGGTGACCATGGTCGTGATTTTAGCCGAATTTTTTGGCATTATATCGGGCATGATTGTTTCATATTTTTCAATCGGCCTTCACCCCAACCGCTATTTTTCTTCCGTATGGCTGATGCTCAATATGAAAGACATTCACGTAAGCATCCTTAAAGGTGCAATTTTCGGGATAATTATTGCGACAGTTTGCGCAACGGTAGGCTACAACACCCGCGGTGGCGCGAAAAACGTGGGTGAATCGACAACAAAATCCGCCATTCTTTGTACGATGTTCCTCTTAAGTGCGGATTTATTAATAGGGTTTTTGTTTTATATTGCGGGGAGTTAGAAATCCACCAAGTCCTTCAGTTTCATCCCCAGAGCATCTGCGAGTTTGATTAAAGTTGACAATTTCGGGTCAACCTGACCATTTTCAATTCTGCTGATGGTTGAGGGATTAATACCGTCGCCATCATAGCTTGCGAAGCTAAGTTTAAGGCTTTTCCTTTTCCTCAACTTGCGTAAATGTTTTCCAAATTTATTATCTTGCATACATGCAATTTTAATGCTATATTTTTAAAAAAATTGCATACATGCAAAAAAGGAAAAATATGAACGAAAAACTCCAAAAAATGTCCGAACTGGCCGATGACGCCTACGGCATGAGTTCCGTTTTAAAAGAATATTGCGCGAATAAATGTGAAATCGAAGAAATAGGGAATTTATATCCGTTAATAAAACACATGCACAAAGGCATCGACCATTTAAACGCTATGTTCATAAATTTTGAGGAGGATTAGGGCTCCTGTGGGTGGCTCACTTCTACGCTCGCCATCCTACGTCGCCATCGTAGTGCTGGTTGTCGAGGGCTCATCGCCCCCGCCGCCGTCGCACCGGTTCACGCTTTTAATATTTTTTCTCCGCAGCGCTAATTCTTGCAATTGCTTTTGAAAGGGCAATTTGCGCACGGATGATTTGCATTTCTTCAGCCTTAGAGCGCAAATGCTCTTGTGCGCGCTCCATTGCCTCTTTCGCCCTCACAAGGTCAATGTCAGAGCCGAGTTCGGCAGTGTCGGTTAAAATCGTCGCTTGATTGTCTTTAAACTGGAAAATGCCGCCCATTGTTGTAATGTAAGTCGGGTCATTGCCATTCAGAGCCTTGGTTACGCCCACATCAAGCGCCGTTACAAAAGGAATGTGGTCTTTCAAAACACCGAAGCGGCCGTTAACGCCTTGCGAATAAACCGCGTCGACATTGCGCTCGAAAACAACTTTTTCGTGCGTGATGACTTTGAGCTTGATTGGCCCCTGCGCCGCGTCTTCGTGTTTTGCCCCCTTTTGTGTACTTTTCTCGCTCATTATTCCTGCATTCCTTTGGCTTTTTCTAACACGTCTTCAATGGGGCCGACCATATAGAAAGCCTGTTCGGGTATGTCGTCGTGCTTGCCTTCAATGATTTCTTTGAAACCTTTTATGCTGTCCGCAAGTTTAACATATTTGCCCGGGGTGCCCGAAAACTGTTCTGCCACAAAGAAAGGCTGGGATAAGAACCTTTGCATTTTCCTTGCACGGTTAACAGTGAGTTTGTCTTCTTCGCTCAATTCGTCCATACCCAAAATCGCGATAATATCCTGTAAATCCTTATATTTTTGCAGAGTTTCAAGAACTTTTTTTGCAACGTCATAGTGTTCAACACCGATAACATTCGGGTCAAGCGCGCGAGAACTTGATTCAAGCGGGTCTGCGGCAGGATAGATACCCAAAGACGCAATTTGCCTTGAAAGTACGGTTGAAGCGTCAAGGTGGGTAAATGTTGTCGCAGGCGCGGGGTCGGTAAGGTCGTCCGCCGGAACGTAGATTGCCTGAACGGAGGTGATTGAACCATCTTTGGTTGAAGTGATACGTTCTTGAAGCTCACCCATCTCCTGCGCCAGAGTGGGCTGATAGCCTACGGCTGAGGGCATACGACCCAACAGCGCCGAAACTTCGGAGCCAGCTTGTGTAAAGCGGAAGATGTTATCAATAAAAAGAAGTACGTCCTGTTTTGCGACATCCCTGAAATATTCCGCGCAGGTGAGGGTTGAAAGACCTACTCTCATACGCGCTCCGGGCGGTTCATTCATCTGGCCGTAAATGAGCGCAACTTTGTCAATAACACCGCCTTCAATCATTTCGTTGTAAAGGTCGTTTCCTTCGCGCGTTCTCTCGCCGACACCGCCAAAAACCGAAACGCCGCTGTGTTCGTGCGCGATGTTATGAATTAATTCCATAATCAAAACTGTTTTTCCGACACCCGCACCGCCGAAAAGGCCGATTTTACCGCCCTTCTGGTAGGGCATCAGGAGGTCGATGACTTTAATTCCCGTCTCTAAGATTTCAATGTTGGTGTTCTGGTCGGTAAATTTGGGGCTTTCGCGGTGAATAGGGAAATAATCATCCGCCTCAACCGGGCCGCCTTCATCAACGGGTTCCCCCAGAACGTTCAAAATTCTTCCCAAAATCCCTTTGCCGACAGGCATTTTAATCGGGTTCTGGGTATTTTTAACGGCCATACCGCGTTTTAGGCCGTCGGTTGAACTCATTGCCACCGAGCGGACTTTATTTTCACCAAGAAGCTGCTGAACTTCTGTCACCGTTCTTGTGCCGTCCTTGCCCTTAATCTCAAGCGCATGATAGATTTCGGGAAGATTTTCTTCGCTGAATTCCACATCAATAACGGGACCTATAATTTGAACAATTTTACCCTCAGAATTTGCCATAATTAACCTCAGTATAATAATTAAGTTTATTATACAAAACACAAACTATTAGGGGAAATTTTTTAACAAAATACTTTAAACGGGTGAACGTGGTTTTTGATTACGGGGCTAGGGAGTATAATTAGAGCAGGCAGTTTGGAGTTTTGTTATGAATTTTAATTTTCATTTTGGCAACGATTCGAGAAATTACCGTCACAACAGGCACAGCAGCAGCTATCATGGCGGGCATGATAACGGCCCTGTGGGTGCTCTTATAGCGGGAGTGATTTTCATTGTTATCGGCGTTTTTGTTATTTTAATAGGTCAAGATGAAATTTTTTCTTGCAGTAAAGCCAAAAATGCTTGTACCAATGAGAAAAAAGGAGTTTTTTCAAACAAAAAAGAAGTGCTGGTAACAATTCCTCTGTCATCAATTAAAAGTGCCAAGGTTGTAGAGATTAGAAGTCGGGATTCCGGCTCTACATACAGAATGGAGCTTGTAACGCAAAGCGGCACAACTCCGGCGTTTAGCTCAAGCGGCGTCCACTCAAAAGCAAGTAGTCAGGTTAACCAATTTAACAGCTTTCTCAGCTCTGGTAAGGATTCTGTTGCAATAAAAGACAACTTGTGGTTTCTCAGGCTTTTTGGAATAATTTTCATAATTGGCGGAATTTTAGCACTTTTCCAAATTCCGAAACTTTTAAAGGGTGAAATTCAGCATTAAAATTGCCCTATACGGCGAATTTTGTTGCCCTGTCGATGTTCTCGAAGGGGGGTGAGTGCCTTGGCAAATCCGTTTCCCGCTACAATCGCGTTTCCGCGGACGGGTTTACTTCAATCGCCTTACATTTAAAGAGCTTCTCTCCCAGTTAGCTAAAATGTAGGAACAAAATTAGCACCATATAGAGCAATAATATGTTAGCACATTTTTTGAGTTCGGCAAATTGTACATTTAGGCTGCAACATGTAACAAATTGTAACAATTTCCCCAAAACCGCCCGAAAATAATTAAGAATAGGGTGAAATATGCCGTATATAAGGATATACAAGGATTTCAAGGAAGCGAAATTCTTAGCAGTAAAAACGTCCGAAAAGGGCAATTTTTAGCAGTCTACCGTTTTATTAAGTGTAGGGTTTCCCCTGCAAAGGAGCGGCCTTGTTGCAGCAAACGTTACAATTGAATATCAAAAGAATGATGAATTTCTTGGGTTTTGCAAGAGGCTATTTAATCAGGCATAACCCGATAGAGATGATTGGCAACGAGTTTGCGAAAATACTCAAAGATCTCCTGACAATCACAAAAAAGAAGAAAATGGCACAATACAGGCTGAATTATCAGCTCCACAAGCTAAATCAAATGGAAGAGCTGATTGCAAAAAACAACGACCACGTGTTCTTAAAAGGTCAAAACTTTAACGAAATGAGATAAAATGGGCCTAGTCACTTCAACAATACGCTTAATATACCTAAACGGCTACAGATTGGACCTTGAGTACAAAATGCAGCTTATTAGCGTTGCCAAGTTGAATTTGTCTAAATCAGTAAATGATTTATTAAACGCAGGCTCGGACCTTGAGCCCGACTCGCCCGAAATGAAGGCATTAGAGAAGCGAAAAGAGCGGCTTTATATGGTTGAAAAGCAGCTTGATGAACAATTACAGCGCTATCAGGTTCAGTTAAAAATGGTTGAAGCTGAATATGAGAGCGTTCAAAAGCAGATTGATAAAAATATTCAGTATGCATATGGCGGCAGATAGACCGCTTTTAAGTTGCCATACATATAGTCGAGCACATTTGACAACCACCCCTCAAATCTATAAAATAAGATTTGAAAGGCGGTATTATGGAAATTTATATAATCTGGGCAATTGCGGGTGTTGTATTTTTGTTTATTGAACTCGCTACACCAACACTCTTTTTCTTGAACCTTGCCATTGGTGCGTTTTTCGCAGCGGTTTTTGCCTATTTTCTTCCCGAGCAGTTTTGGGGTCAAACAATTACGTTTGCCGTGGTTTCCACGGTTGCGCTTCTTGTGCTTCGTCCGTTTTTAACCAAAAAAAGAAGTTGTCATAAGGCTCAAGAAACAAGTATAGAAGGAAAATACATCGGTGAAAAAGCTCAGGTGATTCAAAAAATCGGCGAAGAGGGCACGGATGGTGTCGGAAAAATTAAAATTTACGGCGAAGTTTGGGATGCTAAAACCGAAGACGGAAGTCCAATCGAACCCTTCGAAATGGTTGAAATTACCAGAAATGAAAGTCTTGTTATGTATGTTAAAAAAGTAGAGGAGAAATAAATGGGTTTTTTTGTATTTTTAATTGTTATTTTCTTATTTTTTATGATGTTCGCTCTGGTTGCGTCAGTTAAGATTGTTCGTCAGGCGCAGGTAATCATTATTGAAAAACTGGGGGTTTTTCACGCTATTTTACGTCCGGGCTGGAACTGGATTAACCCGATTTTTGACAGGCCGAAAGAACTTGCCATTAAAAAAACCGTAAGAGGTATGAACGGCGAGTCTTACAGTATAATTTCAATGACTCCGATAATCGACCTTCGTGAAAGTGTTTTCGATTTTCCGCGTCAGAACGTAATCACAAAAGATAACGTAACGATTTCAATCAACGCGCTCTTATATTACCAGATTGTTGACCCCAAAAGAGCGGTTTATGAAATCGAAAATCTCCCCGAAGCGATTGAAAAGCTTACTCAAACAACATTGAGGAACGTAATCGGTGAAATGGATTTAGACACTACCCTTGTTTCAAGAGATACCATCAACACAAAATTGAGAGCAATCCTGGATGAAGCCACAAACAAGTGGGGTGTGAAGGTTAACAGGGTTGAATTGCAAGATATTATCCCGCCTCGCGAAATTCAAAATTCGATGGAAAAACAAATGAAAGCCGAGAGGGACAAGCGTGCCGCAATTCTTGAAGCTGAAGGGCAAAAACAATCTGCCATTCTTCAGGCGGAAGGTATGCAACAAAGCCAGATTAAAAAAGCAGAAGGTGAAAAGCAGGCTGCTATATTGATTGCCGAAGGTAAAGCCGAGGCGAGGATAAAAGAGGCTCAAGGTGAATCAAATGCGATTAAACAGGTTATTGACGCCCTTGCAACCAAAGGCCAACCCGATAAATACCTAATTGCAATGAAATACCTTGAAACACTTAAGGGAATTTCAAGCGGCCAGAATAATAAAGTTGTTTACATGCCTTATGAAGCAACGGGTGTATTAAGCTCAATTGACGGCATTAAAGAGATGCTGCAGCATGGTAGTTCAAAATAATAACAAACGCATTTTAATAATTGATGATGAAGAGCATATTCGCGACCTGCTTGAATTTGACATCTCTCATAGCGGTTATTTAACAGATACCGCCTCTAACGGCGACGAGGGTCTGAAAAAGGCGCTTGAAAACAATTATGACCTTGTCATTCTGGATGTTATGATGCCCAAAATGAACGGTTATGAAGTTTGCAAAAATATCCGCCTTATAAAGCCCAACCTGCCGGTGCTTTTGCTCACGGCAAAGGGCGCAATTGAGGATAAAACAACAGGTTTTGAAATCGGTGCGGATGATTATCTTGTAAAACCCTTTGATATTCAGGAAGTTTTGCTTCGCATTCGCGCGCTTTTGAGGCGAAATGAAACCGCACCCGAACAATCCAAAGAAATTCTTCGCGCAGGTGATATTGAAATTTTGCCAAATTCGCTTGAGTGTGTAATATTAGATAAGAAAGTCAAATTAACACCGACCGAGTTTGAAATTTTATACTGCTTAATGCAGCACCTCAATAACCCCGTTACGCTGGCGGTTTTGCTGGATGAAGTCTGGGGTTATCGGGAAGATGAAGATGTCAGAATGGTTAGAGTACACGTTGGGGGGTTAAGACAAAAAATTGAGCCTGACAGCAAAAATCCGAAATATTTACACACGGTGGTCAACATCGGCTATAAGCTTACTCCGTTCGGCTTCAGCGATAATAGTGAGTAGGATGAACCTCAAACGCCCTAAAATTGTGCAGCAGATAATGGGCGTGCTGTTCTTTGCGGTGCTTATTCCGCTTATTACAATCGGGGTCATTATCTCAAACATTTCACAGCAAACTGTTCGCCATGAGCTCAATTACAGCGCAATGATGATATCGCAGTTTGTGGGCGAGAACATTACACTCTACAGTGAACTTTCCAAAAATCACACCGTAAGCAAGGATTATCTTGAAGAAATTATAAAAGAAGATTTTGCAAACTCAAAAGAAACGCGCCAAATCTATGTTTTAGATGAAAATAAAAAAATAGTAGCCACAAATGCTCAAAGTGAAGATGATTTAGCCCTTATTTTAAAAAGTTTGCCTGCGAAGCTCGCAATAAACAAACCCGTTTTGTTCAATCAAATTAAAAATCAGCCAATTGCTTACTATAAGCTCGATAATCCCGACTGGCTCGTGATTGTGAACACGACCGAATTTGTTACGAAAAATACCATTAACAAGGCGCGTTTCCGCATCATTCTTGCAATTTCGCTCGCGGCACTTTTCACGATTTTTGTAATGAGTTTCTACACCTACTATCTCTATGTCAACATCCGCCAGCTTTTCAAAGGAATTATCGCGATTTCAAAAGGTAATTACGCGCGCAAAATCCGCATGATTAAAAACATTTTCTCGCCCTATGAAATGTATTTTATCGCCAGAGAATTCAACTTTATGGCAAGAAAAATAAGCCAGTCATATCAGGAGCTTTCAGAAAAAAACCTGCGGCTTGAAAAAATGGATGCATTCAGGGGTAATTTGATTAACGCAATCAGCCATGAATTCAGAACGCCTCTGACGGGCATTATCGGCTATTCCAGCCGCCTTTTAAGGCCTGATATTGAGATTGATGAAGAAACGAGGACAAAATCACTTAAGATTATTAAAGAACAGGCACAGATGCTCTCGCGTATGGTCGAAGACCTCCTTGTGGTGCCCGAAATTGAAAGTTTCAGCCTGAAACTTGACGAGAGTGAGCTTGATTTGGCCAAAACCTTAGAGAAATCAATGCTTTATGCTAATTCCACGGGTTATGAGATTAAATTTGAAGCAGCCGACGATTTGACCGTAATGGCAGACGAAAACAGGCTTATTCAGATTTTCACAAACCTGATTGATAATGCTGTTAAATATTCTGAGGGTGGTGCGCCTGTTGAGGTTGCAGTATTCAAGGAGGGCAAAAGCGCGGTCGTTGAAATTTCAAACACGCACCAAAAAATTGACGACAAGCTCCTCGGGCAGCTTTTTGAAAAATTTATTCGCGTCGATTCAGCGCTCACCCGTACCACGCGCGGCACAGGCCTCGGGCTTTATATCGTTCGCGGACTTTGCAGCGCTATGAAAATCGACATTTCACTCCACAGTGATGGGGGTAAATTCAAAGTGAGGCTGGTGTTTTAATGGCAAAGCGAGTGAGCGAAACAAAAACGGAGTTTTTGGTTTCTGAACGAGCGCGCCAAAAGGGCACAGCCCTCTTGGCCAATGTTGACTTTATGGGTAAGGCAATAAAATGCGCGCAAGGCGCGAGTGAGGATTTGCCAATTGGCTGCGTGATTGTTAAAGATGGCACGATAATTGGGCGCGGTTGTAATAAAAAAGAAGAGCTGCAAGATGCTACGCTCCACGCTGAAATGGTCGCAATTCAAGAGGCGTCTAAAAAGCTCGGGGAGTGGAGGCTTGATGGCTGTAAAATGTATGTCACACTTGAACCTTGCCCGATGTGTATGTGGGCAATTTTAAACGCGCGAATTGATGAGCTTTATTTTGGCGCTTATGATTACAACTACGGCGCGGCAGGCTCAAAGCTAAATCTGGTGCCGCTTTTGGGCTCAAAGATTAAAATCACGGGCGGTATAAAAGAAAAAGAGTGCGAGGAAATTTTGAAAAATTACTTTGCGGGGCTGCGGCACGGCAGCCGTCGACTGCGTGCGGTGGAGGCCAAATAAAAATGAAAAACAAACTTGACGTGCTTGTTCAAAAATTCGAAACTACAGATTTTATAAAAGATGACCCCGTGCAATTTCCGCACCGGTTTTTGAACAACGGCGCCGCCGGCACCTGCGGAACCCTTGAAAACATTGAGATTGCAGGCTTTATCGCTGCACTTTTTGCTTACGGCAAGCGGGAATTATTCATCAAAAAACTTGATTGGCTTTTTGCTGCAATGGAAAATGACCCGCACGGCTTTTTGTGTGATTTGAATGTCCAAAAATTCAAAGGTTTCAAATATCGTTTTGTGAAGGATGCTGATTTGATTTGTCTGCTTACCGCGCTCTCAAAACTGTACAAAAACGGTGGTCATCTTCGCGAATTATTCCATAAGGGCACTCAAAACGTAGTTAATTATTTCTATTCAAACGCAATGCCCGACGCCTCAATGGGCTTTTATCACCTTTTGCCCAACCCGCAAAACGGCGGCGCTCAAAAGCGTTTCAACATGTTTTTAAGATGGATGATTAGAAGCGGCCCCGTTGACCTCGGAGTTTGGGATTTCAAGAAAAAGTCTGAACTCCTTATCCCGCTTGATGTTCACGTTGGCAATGTTTCACGCTCGCTCGGGCTTTTAAACCGCCGTGCGAATGATTTTAAATCCGTGGTTGAACTTACAAAAGTCCTCAGGGAATTTGACCCCGAGGACCCCGTTAAATATGATTTTGCGCTGTTTGGCGCGGGCGTAAATGCAGCTCCTGAGGGACTTCACCCGTAAAGAGCATCACCGACCCCGTAAGGCTAGCGCCAACGGGAGTCGCGTCGTCCCACGTCGCCTTCATAGTGACGCCTTGCCTGTTGGCGAGTTTGCGAGCCTTACAGTCAAGGTGATGCCCTTGGGTGCGCGCCGTCAAAAGCTTACCGCTTCTGCCGCCTAGCACCGGCTTACGCATTTTATTCCTTAGAAAACTCCGCGTCAATAATATCGTCTTCTTTGGCATCTTCGCCTGAGGAAGCTTCGCCTTCTTGCGCACTTTCGGCACCCTCGCCGCCACCGGCTTCGCTTTCTTTTTGAACCTGCTCATAAGCGGCCTGCGAAATGGCATACATTGTCTGTTGCAATTCTTCGCTCAGGCGTTTGATTTCTTCATGCGGCTTGTTTTCATCCAAAGCCGCTTGAAGTGCCTCTTTTTGTTCCCCGAGTTTTTTCGCATCATCATCTGAAACTTTGCCTTCAAAATCTTTCACGATTTTATCCGCCGCGCTAATCAAGCTCTGCGCGTTGTTTCTGGTTTCAACCTCTTCTTTTTTTAGTTTATCCTCAGCTGCGTTGGCTTCGGCGTCTTTCACCATTTTGTCAATGTCATCGTCGCTCAGGTTCGAAGAGTTCGTAATTGTGATTTTTTGCTCTTTATTTGTCGCTTTGTCTTTCGCCGCAACATTCACAATGCCGTTCACATCGATGTCAAAGGTTACTTCAATTTGCGGCATGCCTTTCATCGCGGGCGGAATGCCGTCCAATCTGAACATACCGAGCGACTTATTATCTTTTGCCATAGGTCTTTCGCCTTGCAGCACATGGATATCCACCGCAGTCTGGTTATCGTCCGCGGTTGAAAATACCTGCGATTTTGAAACAGGAATTGTTGTGTTGCGCGGCACCAGAGGAGTTGAAACGCCACCAAGGGTTTCAATTCCGAGCGTCAGGGGCGTAACGTCAAGAAGAACAATGTCCTTCACCTCTCCCGCCAAAATGCCCGCCTGAATTGCAGCGCCAACCGCAACAACCTCATCGGGGTTCACGCTCTGGTTTGGATCTTTGCCCGTATATTCTTTAACAAGCGCCTGAACGGCAGGGATACGGGTCGAGCCGCCAACAAGAACTACTTCGCTGATTTCGCCTTTTGAAATACCCGCATCTTTAATTGCCTGCTCAACGGGCGCTTTGCAGCGCTCCAAAAGTTCCGCGGTCAATTCTTCAAACTTCGCGCGGGATAATGAAACATCAAGGTGTTTCGGGCCATTCGCATCAGCCGTGATGAAGGGTAAATTAATCGTTGTTTCAACAACGCTGGAAAGTTCACATTTTGCTTTCTCCGCCGCTTCTTTAAGCCTTTGCATCGCCTGTTTATCATTTCTCAGGTCAATTCCCTCTTGCTTTTTAAATTCAGCGCTCAGCCAATCCATAACTTTTTCATCAAAGTCATCACCACCAAGCTTAGTGTCACCCGAGGTTGAGAGAACCTGATTTACACC
>Ga0209737_10001156_pt1 | contig 19397 bp, 21 predicted proteins | sample TergutCu122P3_FD_187284 | JGI IMG/M metagenome (GOLD analysis project Ga0209737, IMG submission 187284) | Cubitermes ugandensis P3 segment gut microbial communities from Kakamega Forest, Kenya - Cu122 P3 (SPAdes) (version 2) | ecosystem: Host-associated > Arthropoda: Insects > Digestive system...
GGGGGGCAGTGTTCAAGACGCAACGCAACACTGCGTGGCGCTCAACCCAAGCGTTAGCATAGGCTCAAACTCCCCCAATGTTGGGCGGGTGGCAGGGCTAAACACGGGTGTCCATAATAACTATGCCAACGCAAGCATGCAGCTGTACGTGGATGGAGCTCTCGTCCCTCTGGAAGCTTCGGACACCGGCCTCTACACCATCCATGGCGAAAACGTCACTCTGGACTCCGTCAGCACCCAGAGTTGGTGGACAACTTCCAGCCACTGGCCAACAGACTCTGGCGAGAAGGCATGGGACTTTGAGGAAGTCTGGGAATGGGGGAGCGGACACTTGCCCATTCTGAGAAATGCCGGTGGTATTCAATAACCTCCAGGATTCGAACTGAAAAATAAAGCCTTATAATATGTCAATGCATTGACATATTGAAATTTTCGACACGCCGCTACCTTTTTGCCTCCCACGGTGGTTTTTGCTCAACCTCGTTTCGTCTGATGACGGATAGCACGAGCATTCGACACCCAGCAAAACAAAAAAACCGCCAGGCTGGGCAATGTAGATGCGGGCAAGCATGGGCCCTCATTCAGCGAAGGCCAACGTCTCTGTGGCCCACTGGTTCAGGGACTTGCCGCTGGCTTCCGCTTTCCGCGTACAATTCCGGCGAGAGTCAGAATAAGGGTGCTCAGCAGGGTTTTCATGAAGGGAACTGCTTAAAAGAGGGGCTCCATATAGACATTCAACTCCCCATTCGTACGGATCCAACATGCGCCTCTCCTCGTTCGTTTTCTTCGTTTGTCCTGCGTATCCGATATTTCTGATAAACCCCTTATTTTAACTTGCTGAGCTATACATGTAACATGCTATATGCGATACTTCTGATTTGATACCTTCAAAATAATCGATCGCGCAAGGCATATGAACTTCACGCATTGCACCCATGCCAATTCGGTTTTCGCCGGAAGAGTTTTCTATTGGCGGGTGGCCCGCTGCTGCTCAGCGAATTCAAACTGCATTCAAGCTGGAGCGAAACCTGGACGGCGGTTACCGTTGAAGCTTTTGTCTGGACGAGGCCTTTTTTTCCCTAACTTCAAGTGGCTCGGGATTTTTTCAATTCGAGCTCATCTGGTCTCTAGGCTTGAAACCGCTTCGGGGGATATTGAGGCTTTTTAACTTAACAAGGGGGTAAAACATGACGAATCGCTGGATGATATATCAGATTTTACTGGCGAAGAGGAATACAAATGGATGACATAGCCAATGAGACTAACGGAAGCGTTTTTTTGCATGAAATTGTATCGTGTCCGAACGATTGCAATATAAATTGCACCTATTGCGAATGGCGCAAGCAAAAGATAGCTAAACTTTCGGAAGGAGAAATAAAAACTGCGAAGCGTCATTTTAGACGTATACGTGGACTCGGAGATTGTCTGTTCGGCTCGCCGCCGATCATCGGATACACCGGCGGTGAACCGCTCGTCCACAAGGAGCTTATTTATGTGTTATTGGATACTTATCCTGACCAATATGTGCGCATAAACACCAATGGTCTTTTAATAGACATCGATATTCAAAACCTTTTGAAATCGCACGGCAAGACATACATGGCGATCAGTCTTGACGGGAACAGTTTGGCAATGAATCAAGCGAGGTTTAAAGCAGAATCCCAATTCCAAACCGTTGTAAAAAACATTGATGCCACATTAAAATCCGGCATTTGTGTCCAAATAATGGTCACCTTAAATCTGTGTAATATTGATGGATTTATAGACTATGCGCAATGGCTGTCAACGCGATATACAGACCATATTGCTAACGGCAGCGTCATCATGTGCGCTCATTACGTCAATACATATGGGAAACACCCCGAGCCAACACAAGCGCAGCGAAAAACTTTGGCGGAAAAGCTGGAGGCAACGGACATTCCCGAGATAATACGCAGCGTACCCTGGCATTACCAGCGTTTGGCAATGTATTTGCGCACGCAGGAAAACCCTGGATGTACAGCTTTTCGTTGGGGGCGCTGGTCAAATTTTATAGGAAAAGATGGAAGGGAGATTGTGACGGATGGCAACATGACATCCTATTCTTGTGGAATGTATGGTTTATCGGAAGCAGCGGGGATGAATATCAATGATCCTGACATTGTTTCTGTGTTCCGAAATCATCGCAAATCAGCAGTTGACACGTTTATAGACAAAAAATTATGCGGCCGATGCATTACGGATTGGAATGCCATTGATTCAATTATCAACGGCAAAGTCAAGCTGACGGATGCGCAGTCCTGGTTTAAGCTATTTAGAGACCCTATGATAGTGTCGTGGTTAGAAAAAAATCAACACAGAGGTGTCAGTTGTGATAGCCATTCAAATATTCAATAGCGCTCCTATGTTGGATGGACGAGGGATAGCGGGCACGTACAGCTCGAGAGGAATTGATTTTCCAAAATATTTTCTGGATTTTATGAAACTCTCTGCACGCCAATGCTGTGAAACCATAAGTCCGCCGAAATTATATACCGATTCCCCCATGCGGCGATATCTTGAAAAACAGGATATGCTGCACTGTTGGGATGAAATTGATACGGATGTGCTTGACAATTTTAATGCACACAGCCGCATCAATCAAAAAGTGTTTTGGTCAGCCGGAAAATTCGCTTGTTATAACATACTTCAAACACCTTTTGTCTGCATAGACGTCGATTTGATTCCTTGGCATAAGCTGGAGTTCGATCCGGATGCAGCGCTGGTGTTTTCACATTGGGAAAGCGTAGAGGCCGATGATGTCAGTTACCCGCCTATTGAAAAAATGAATGCGCCCAATGGTTACCGCTTTCGAAAAAAGGAGTATTTCGGGCCACTTGCCGCGAATATGAGCATTTCATATTTTGCAAATGAAAAATTCAAAAACGAATTTGTATCAGATAGTTTTTCATTCATGGAAGGAGCTACTGAAATCAACATTGATGGGCGATATGCGACGCCGGAAATTTTATTTATAGAACAACGCAATCCGCTCGCAATCGCAAATGAAAAAGGACTCATTGCAAAGCCTGTTGTAGAAACTGTCTGGAGTCCATTACAGTTCAGATTCATTCAAAACGACCCGCGTTATGGCGAATATTTCTTTCCTGATTTAGATACAAGCAAGCCATTTACCCATTTATGGTTTCATAAAAAACACTTGGACCAAAATGTAAGCGCAAGACAAAAATATTCTAAAAAGCTGCAAGAATTGCTAAACAAAACCCATTAGACTGTTTGATGTCAAATGATTCCACGAAGAGGCATTTCATTATTTCTATACTGTGACAACTGATTCAGAAAGGGTGATGGAACATTAAGACCATTAAAATCGGCAACCAATTTGACGCGTCTGCTGTCGCGCTGGGTTGTATGCGTATATCAAGCCTACCGCGTGCAGAGATAGCCAAGTTGATAAAGACAGCGTTAGACTGTGGCATCAATTTTTTCGACCATGCTGATATTTATGGCGATGGTCAAGCAGAGGTTGATTTTGCTCAAGCCATTAAAGACACCCATATCCCGCGTGAAAAATTGATTGTGCAAACCAAATGCGGCATTCGAAAAGATGGCAATGTCTGCAAATATTTTTACGATTTTTCAAAGAAGCATATCATCCAGTCATTGGAGAACTCTCTTGCGCGATTGAGAATGGATTATGTAGATGTATTTCTGCTGCACAGACCCGATACCCTCATGGAGCCGGAGGAAGTCGCCGAAGCATTTGAGGTTCTGCATCGAGCAGGGAAAGCGCGATATTTTGGTGTTAGCAACCACAATGCCGGGCAGATTCTGCTACTCAAAAAATTTATTGGGGACAAGCATCGTATTGTTGTGAATCAATTGCAATTTTCCCCAACAAACGCAAGTATGATTGACGTTGGATTGTATGTGAATACGCAGCACCCAGCATCCATTGATCACGATGGCGGCATATTGGAATATTGCCGATTGGAAGACATTACGATACAAGCGTGGTCTCCGTTCCAATACGGTTTTTTCGAAGGTGTGTTTTTAACCGGTAACAAATATCCTGCGCTTAACCAAAGAATCAGTGAATTGGCGGCAGACAAAAAAGTTTTCCCCGAAGCCATTGTGACTGCTTGGATTTTACGACACCCTGCTCAAATCCAAATCATCCCTGGAACGACCAAGGCGGAACGCATCCAACGCATATGCGAGGCGCATACATTCCATTTGTCCCGTGAAGAATGGTATTCTGTTTATTGCGCAGCCGGGAACGTTTTACCCTAACCCGGGAGGGATTCGAACTAAAAAAATAAAGCATTTTGTGTCAATATGTTGACAGGCTGAAATTCTTGCTATCCATTGCTGCCTTGTTGCTTCCCCAGTGCTTTTCGCTTCGCCCATACTGACGGATAGCACAACCATTCAACACCCCCCAAAAACGCGCGGATGATTTCCGCCGCGAGGCTTGTAAGCAACATCGCCCGTTTCCCGCTTGTGGCGCAGCAGGCGGTTGACGGTTGCGAGGCCGACTCCAAACATTTCTGCTGCTTTCTCATACGTCGGCGTCAGCCCTTTTTCGTAGGCTTTCACAATCTGACGACGCAACTCTAAAGTTTTGTCTCCCATCAATACCGTAGATCACTCGCTGCAGATCAATTCAACCTCAAACCGGTCTAGCGGAAAAGCAAGGGGCATGAGCGCCTTTTTACTATAGCTATCCCTTGGCGCTTCCCCCGTGTTGTGCTGAGTCATCCAATACGTGGCCTCCGAACAGTCACGGTCAGCCTCTCGTATGTTCTTTGAGTCTGCGGCAATGTGCTCCCTCGAGTGCAGCTGGGACAAGAAAAACCCCCGAAAACCTCATTTGTGTTGAGTGCTTCCGGGGGTTTTTGGACAGCTTGTGAAACTTTAAAACAACCTCTTCACCTTGCCCAGGAGAGGACTCGAACCTCCACGGTGTTGCCACCTCTAGATCCTGAGTCTAGCGTGTCTACCAATTCCACCACCTGGGCTTTCGGCTCCACCGTCTATAGGTGCATTGCCCCCCAAAGTCAAACTCGGTTTTTATTTCAGGCTTATTACCAACGGAGCCGCCATACGCATGTCGTCCACCAGTTTTTCAGCCAACATTTCCGCTTCTTGCTTGCTTGCAAACTGCCCCACCCGTACGCGGTGCCAAGTGCCTCTCTCTCCTAACTCCGCGGACACCACATGGGCCATATAACCCTTCTCATTCAACCTGGCCACCACGCGCTCCGCCTCCTCCTGCCCCCTGTGGGAAGAAACCTGCAAAGTCCATTCCTGCAAAGCAGCCGCAGGCTTGGGAACTTCCCTCTTTGAAACTTCTTTGCCCTCCTGCGCAAGCTCCAAAAAGGCCTCCCTCAGGCTCCCTTGGCGCGCAACCGTCTGCGGCATTTCTGCAACCGGCTCCACAAGCACCGGACGCTCATTCGCAGGTTTGGGCGCAGGCACAGGCGTTGCAACAACGGGCGCCGGTGCTGCCACCGCAACAGGCATGGGTTTGAGCAGCTCTTCTTGGAATGTCAACAAAGCTTGCTGCTGCCGTTGCGCGTGCTGCAACTGCATTTGTGCAAGCGCTTCTGTCTTCTTATCCGAAGCAAGAAGCGGATTTTTTTCATATGCCTGGGTTGGTACCTGCGCCATGCGCTGTCCTGTGTTGACGCCCAGGACAAAGGTTGCTCCCGCAAGCAACAACCCGAGAAAAGCAAAACTCAAAACATGCTTCCCTGACGTGGGGGCTTTTGAAACTCGCTTCTTGTGTTCGCGCATAGGCACCACCTTCTTTCAACAACAATTCAACAACAACTTGGGTTGTTGCAAAGCTAGCGTGGGCGCAGCGTGGGTCAATTTTTTATCCTACATCAAGGTTTTTTTGCCTTCTTGGGCCCCTATCTCAGCTGGGGCACTTCTTGCATCTCCTCCACGGCAGCGCTGATGGCGCCCTTCACCGCTTCGCGAATAAACCATTGCGCCCCCTGTTGAGAGGTGGGGCCAAACAATATCTCCAACATCCCTTTCTCAGGCCTCACCTGGACAATTCTCGGGGTGCCCGTCATGCCAATTTTCTCAGCCGTATAAGCAATCGCCTGTTCAAACCCGCCCAACTCGTCAATGAGCCCCACTTCCTTGGCTTGTCGCCCCGTCAAAATACGCCCGTCTGCCCAGGGGCGGATCTCCTCTGCCGGCTTCTTTCTCCCCTTCGCGACAGCTTCAATGAAACTCTCGTGAATGTCATGGAGCACTTCCTTCACCTCCAGGCGCTCGCCCTCTTCCATCGGGCGAAAGGGACTTAACACATCCTTGCGCTCACCTGCCGTCAGCACATTCATGTCCAGCTTCGCCCACTGCAACAATTTTGAAATGTCCGGCGCTTGGATGATGACACCAATGGACGCCGTCAATGTCCCCGGGTTCGAAAAAATGGTGTCCGCGGCCGAAGCAATATAATAGCCGCCTGAAGTCCCCATGTTTTCCATGGAGGCGATGACGGGTTTCTTCTCGCGCAAACGCATCAGCGCTTCATAAATTTCATGAGAAGCCCCCACGGCACCTCCCGGTGTTTCAATGCGGACAATAACTGCTTTGAAGGAAGGCTCTTCATAAACCTTGCGAATGTCCTCCAGCACAGCCTTGGAACTTTCTATCGCTCCTGTCACCTCTATAATGCCAATTTTGTCCCTCTTGTCGCCCTTGCCTGCCCTCAGGCCGCTCGACGATACGCCGGATGTCGTCTGCCCCAAAAACCAAAAACACGAAGTGCCCAATGCACAAAACCCGGCAATAATAATGGCGATGCTCAGCATCCACTTCCAGCCTGAACTTTGACTCATATTTTTTCCGCTTCCCTCATGCTCTCTCAAAACACTGCTCTGTCCTAAACAACAACCTTCAGCTGTTTCCAGCCGATATTTGACAAAAAATCAACAGCTCCCATCCCCTCTCACAACACATTAGGCAGCAAAAAAACCGGCCAGCAAAGCTTGTTTATGCGAAATGGTTTCAAAAAACTTTGCACACTTGCAAAAAAACTGGACACGTATGCCATGTTGAGTTTTAAGCCGATACCACTTGAATTGCAGAAAAGGATGTAGACGTGCGTATTCTTGTGCAAAAATTCGGGGGCAGCTCCGTCAGAGACTTGGCCTGCATGAAGCAGGTGATGGTGAAAGTTAAAAAAGGCCTGGACGAGGGCTACAAAATGCTGGTGGTGCTCTCCGCGCGGGCGGGGGATACCAACCGCTTGCTGGCCCTCTGCAATGAATATTCCCCCAGCCCGGACCTCGCCGAATGTGACGCCCTCGTCTCTACCGGTGAGCAAGTCTCCACCGCCCTCTTTGCCATGCTCCTCAAGGACAGCGGCATTCAAGCCCGCTCCGTGCTGAGCTTTCAAGTCCCCATCTCCACCAACGAGGCCTATGGCAAAGCCCGCATTGTCTCCATTGACAAAGCCCGCCTCGAGGAAATGCTTGCCAAATATGACGTCCTCGTCATCGCCGGCTTCCAGGGCCTCACCGCTGACGGGCGCATCAGCACCCTGGGGCGTGGCGGCTCCGATACCTCCGCTGTTGCCATTGCCGCCGCCATGGGCGCATGCCGGTGCGACATTTATACTGACGTCGAAGGCGTCTTCACCACGGACCCCAACATCGCCTCCAATGCGCGCAAGCTCGACCGCATTACCTATGACGAAATGCTGGAAATGGCCAGCATGGGCTCCAAAGTGTTGGAAATCCGCTCCGTCGAATTCGCCAAAAAATACAAAGTCCCCGTGCACGTGCGCTCCACTTTCAGCGATGCGCCCGGCACCATGCTTATTCAAGAGGATATAGAAATGGAACACGTTCTCGTTTCAGGAATTGCGCTCGACAGAGACCAGGCCCGAGTGACTTTGCGCAACTGCCCCGATCGCCCCGGCGTCTCCGCCCGCATTTTTGGCCCCCTCTCCGAGGCCAACGTCACCGTGGATATGATTGTGCAAAACCCCAGCCGCGACGGCGTTACCGATATGACGTTTACCGTTGCACGCAAGGAGCTGAAAAACGCTCTGGCCATTGTGGAGGGCACCCAGCTGGACGGCATGGCCAGCATCGAAGCCATCCATGACTCCAATGTCTGCAAAGTCTCGGTGATCGGCGTCGGCATGCGCAACCACGCGGGTGTGGCAGCCAAGGCCTTTGACGTGCTGGCGCGCGAAAACATCAACATACTGATGATCAGCACCTCGGAAATTAAAATTTCCTGCCTCATTGAGGAGAAATATGCCGAGCTGGCGGTGCGCACCCTCCATGATGCTTTCCAGCTGGGGGAAGAGCCCCGCTAGACCGGTTCCACTTTGACATGATCTCTTCGTTGGGCTCCGGTTTCGCTCAGGTCACGCACTTGAGTGCGCTCCCATCGCGAAATCCTTGCCCGCCTCGACCTCATGTCAAATTGGAACCGGTCTGTTGAACCGGTCTAAGAATGCGCTCCTCGGCATAGGCCTGCGCGGCCCTGTCGGTGCTGATCTGTCTCTCTTTTGCCAGCGCAATTATTTTGAGCGTCGTGTTGTAAATGTCGTCTATTCTGGCATGGACAGTGCTGGGCTCATAAACGCCCTCTGCTATCTCCATGCCGCAATTGAGTACGCCGCCCGCGTTGATGATGTAGTCCGGCAAATAACAAATTCCCCTCTCTTCCAGCGCGTCCCCTGTGGCTGCATCCACCAAAACGTTGTTGGCCGCCCCCGCTATCAGCCGACACTTCAAATGCCTCACCTTCTCTGTGCTTAACACCGCCCCCATCGCGCAGGGCGCAAATATGTCCCCTTCTGTTGCCAGCACTTCCTCCGCCGCGAGGGCCTTGGCCCCCAACTCTCGGACGGCTTTCTCCACCGCAACCGCATTCGTGTCATGTACCTTCAGCTTTGCGCCTTCTTTGTGCAAAAACTCACACAGTGCATAGCCTACGCTTCCAAGGCCCTGGACGACAACCGTCTTTCCCTCCAAGGAGTCCGTTCCAAATTGAATGCTGGAGCCTGCCTTCATCCCCATATAAACGCCGCGCGCCGTAAACGGTGAAGGGTTGCCGCTCCTTTCCGGAGTCCCCGTTACAAAGCGGGTAACTTCACGGATGCAGGCCATATCCGAAACGTTTATGTTGACGTCTTCTGCCGTATAAAACCTGCCGCCAAGCCGCTCTATGCACTTTCCATAGGCATGGAGAAACGCCTTCGACTTTAGCTTTTCGGGCTCCCCCATAATGACGGCCTTTCCTCCGCCGAGTTTGAGCCCCGCCGCCGCGTTTTTCAACGTCATCCCTCTCGAAAGACGCAGCACGTCCTCGAGGGCCTCCTTCTCCGTGGCATAATTCCAAAAACGCGTCCCCCCGAGTGCGGGGCCCAACACCGTGCTGTGAATGGCAATCACCGCCCGAAGGCCTACGCGGCGATCGCTTGCAAACAGAATTTGCTCATGCCCATACTCCTCCATCGCTTGAAAAATGTGCATAAGGCTTATTCCCACTCAATGGTAGAAGGTGGCTTTGAAGAAATGTCCAAAACAACGCGGTTAATGCCTTCCACTTCCGAAAGCAAACGCGCAGAAACCCTGTCCAAAAACTCCCAAGGCAGGTGCGTGGGCTTTGCCGTCATGCCGTCCCGGCTGTCAACGGCGCGCAGGGCCAGCGTTTGGGCATAGGTGCGGCTGTCACGCGAAACGCCAACACTCTGCACAGGCAACAACACAGCAAACACCTGCCAGGGTTTGTGCTGCAAATGCGCAACCTCCTCTTGCAAAAGCGCATCCGCTTTGCGCAACACCGCCAGCTTGGCTTCGGTGACTTCTCCCAAAATGCGCACAGCCAAACCCGGCCCCGGGAAGGGTTGGCGCTCAATGAAAGCAGCCTCCAGCCCCAGGTGTTTTCCAAGTTTCCTCACCTCGTCTTTGAAGAGGGTTTTGAGCGGCTCCACCAATTTGAGTTTCATCCGCTCCGGAAGGCCGCCGACGTTGTGGTGGCTTTTCACCGGAGCACCTCCATGCACAGGAGAGGACTCAATGACGTCGGCATAAATGGTGCCTTGCGCCAAAAACTCAATGTCTGAAAACTTGGCGGCGGCTTCTTCAAACACGGCAATAAACTCAGCGCCTATCCGCTTGCGCTTGGTTTCCGGCTCCGTCACCCCCTCCAGTTGCTTCAAAAAACGCTCCCTCGCATCCACCACTTCCAGTGGCATGTGCAGCTGCGAAAACATGCTGACAATGGACTGGGTTTCACCCTCTCGCATCAAGCCTGTATCCACATAAATACACTGCAGACGGTTGCCAATGGCTTTGTGCACCAACACCGCTGTAACAGTGCTGTCTACGCCCCCTGAAAGTGCGCAGAGCACTTTGCCCTCCTGGACTTGGGCACCAATGGCTGAAATGGCCTCCTGGGCTATTTTATCAACGGGCCACCTGTCTGTATCCTTCATAGGGCAGGCACCCCGGCAAAAAAGTTAACAATGGAAAGCATAGAAAATCCTTTCTAAATTTCGAGTGTTTCCCATGGCACCTGCCTTGCGGGCGCGGCGCTGAGCAATAAGTCGCCTATGCGGGTTGCCAAAATGGCTATTTTAGCCTTCACTCATAAACTCCTTAAAACTTCAGGGGGTGCTGTGTTATGACACTAAACTTAACAATGATTAAGAAAACTTTGGTTCTAGCAGTCATGGCCCTTTCTATCCAAGCTTGCCAAAAGGGAATTTCCAATGAAGAGCGAATGGCAAGGACGACTTACAAAACCGACTTGGATAAGCTTGTTGCTTCCAATGAATTTGCCGAGCTGCGTTGCGACGATGCGGCCAGCACGCTTGCCAAGGCGCGGGATGAGACTCAGCCTGAGGGCGAGCGACTCAAAACGTATGTCGATCTCTATCTGTCCTTGAAAGATCGCAAAAACAGACTGGATGCGGCCGTCGCTCGCAATCCTGACCTGGCCTACCAGGAGGGCGCGCAAGCCATTTCAGCCCGTCAAGATCTCTGCCTAAGGCAAGTCACCGACGTGCGCATTGAAACGGAGCGTTTTATCCGTGACTTGGTGGATATGCCAACCTTTCAAGAGATTAAAGGGGGCAACATTGTCGTTGTGTCTCGCGTCGACTTTGTCATTTTGCGTCGCGCCATCGAGGCCGTTGAGCTGGACGGCAAGCAAGAGTTGTTGCGAGCTGTGGACAATGCAGAGCAAACCATAGGCCCTGTGGCAGCACCGCCAGCGCCAGCTCGCAAGCGCTAAGAGGGAAACGCTCTCACAGCACATACTCCAATACTCTAAACGGGTCCTAGCTGCCGATGCGGTAGTTGGGGGCCTCTTCTGTTATAATGACGTCATGCACATGGCTCTCTTTGAGTCCCGCAGCTGTAATCCGAACAAAACGGTTGTACCGGCGCAGCTCCTCAATGGTTTTGCAACCAACATAACCCATGCCTGCCCGAAGCCCCCCCATCATTTGGTGGATGTTGGCAGACAACGAGCCTTTATAGGGGACTCTTCCTTCAATGCCCTCGGGAACCAGTTTTTGCGTCTCGGTGACATCCGCCTGAAAATAGCGATCTTTCGCCCCTTGCTTCATCGCCCCCAGGGAGCCCATGCCTCGATAGGCTTTATAAGTTCTGCCTTGAAATAAAATGGTCGCCCCCGGAGACTCTTCTGTGCCGGCAAACAAAGAGCCCAGCATAACGGTGTGTGCACCCGCCGCAATGGCTTTGACGATGTCTCCTGAAAATTTGATGCCCCCATCTGAAATAATGGGCACCCCACTGCCCTCGGCGGCTTTGGCCGCTTCATGGATGGCGGTTACCTGGGGAACGCCAATGCCTGCCACCACCCGCGTGGTGCAAATGGAGCCAGGCCCAATGCCCACTTTAACCGCATCCACTCCCGCTTCAATGAGTGCTTGGGTTGCCTGGGCCGTTGCGACGTTTCCAGCAATCAACTCCAAAGCTGCACCAAACTGCTTTTTGGTTTCCCGCACAGCATCCAAAACAGCCTGGCTGTGCCCATGTGCCGTGTCAATGACAATGACATCCACCCCGGCTTTCATCAGCCGCTCTATGCGCTCTTCTCTGTCCGCCGACAACCCCACCGCAGCTCCACACAACAGCCGCGCTTTGTCGTCTTTGGCCGCATTGGGATAGGTTTTCCACCTCTCAATGTCCTTGAGGGTGACAAGCCCCTTTATCTCCTTCGCCTCGTTGACCACCAACAACTTCTCAATACGGTGGCGGTGCATCAACTCAATGGCTTCTTCCTGGTTAACACCCTCCAGGGCTGTTACCAATTTTGTCGTCATGACTTCAGAGACGGCCCTGTCCAACCGGGACTCGAAACGTACGTCGCGCGTTGTCAAAATCCCCACCACCTTGGAAGCTTTTACGACAGGAATGCCCGAAATGCCATGCGCCTTCATCAGCGAAATGGCGGCAGACAAAGGTGCTTCAGGGTGGATGGTGACCGGGTCAATCACCATCCCACTCTCATGTTTTTTGACTTTGAGCACTTCAAGGGCCTGCTGCTCAGGAGACATGTTTTTGTGGATAATGCCAATGCCTCCCTCCTGAGCCATGCTGATGGCTGTCTGCGACTCGGTGACGGTGTCCATGGCCGCAGACAGCAATGGAATTTTCAGCGACAAACGACGCGTCAGAAGCGTGCTTAACTCCGCTTCCTGAGGAAGAAAGTTTGTCCTGGCAGGAAGAAGCAAAACATCATCAAAAGTCAAAGAGAGCGGAATTTCTGAAGGCAACATGCCAGGTAGATAGTTGATTTGTGTGAATTTGGGAATGGGCAGATGATATGAAGACCGTTTCTATGTTGCGGCGAGCTTGGTAGGACATACCTGCTGAGCGGCGGGGGGGGGGGCTGTTGTTTTGTCGTTCCAGGAGTTTTTATGGATATGGACATAGGCATTTCTATTGTTTCAGGGCTCATTTTTATCCTCTGCCTGCTGTGGGCCCAAAAACAACACAACCTCCAGAAAGGCAGGTTTCAAAAGGTGGTTCGGTTTTCTGGAGACTTTGAAAAACTGAGCCTTCACCTCCATGAACTCCTGACGGAAAACCATTATTATATCCATAGTTATCGCTATGAAACCGTATACCGCCAGGGCAAAGGGATTTTGGTAACGGCGAGGTATTTGAAATTTTCAAAAGTGCCCGGGGGTATTTTGGTTGAAGCTTTTATTTTAGACAAATCTGCCGAAGTGGGGCTTGTCGGTTTTCTCGGAATGGCTGCAAAGCGACCGTTAAAAAAGATGGTTGAAAAGCTGATCGCTCACATAGAGGCCTACGAAAAAGAAAACCCCCATTAGACCGGTTTTGGGTTGAAGTGATTCGATACCGGAGCCCAACGAAGAGCTCATGTCAAAGTGGAACCCGTCTAAAAGCGCAGGTGCAACTCTCTTTGGTTGCCAACATCCAACCATTGCTTGTGGACGCGTGGCGCTTCTCCCTCCGCACTCCACGTGAGAAGTTGCACCCAGTGGCGCCCTGGTTTGAGTTGCACTTCCTGAGTCCACGAGCGGCTGTGTGGTTTTTTCAAAACCGTTTGAAGCAGCAAAACTTCTTCCCGCCAAAGCTGAATTTCTGCCTGCACCATGGGGCGCATCTCTTCAACCGTGCACGTGAATGTGCGCGTCGAAGCAAACAAACCTCCGCCACCTTGCCACAGCCACAAGCCTCCCAGGGCCAGGGGCAACAACAACCACCAACGCTTCATGCTTTTCTCCTGGGGCTTGCTTTGGGAGCAGAAGGCGGCGGCTTGGTTTCCTCACTTTTGTTTTCTTTGGGCACCAGCCGAATTTCAGCTTTCACTTCAAGCTTCATGTCTTCAAGCAACTTCGCCATGCCTTCACGCGCCAACTCTGAATGCAGGAAATGGCGGATTTCATCTCCTATAATGCGTGCCAACTCTTCTTTGGTTTTGTCAGCTTGTGAAAGAATGCCGCCAAGCAAGTCCTTCGGAAGTCGCAATTGTCCGGCCAGCTGGCGTAGCCCCTCTTCTGTCAATATGGCGGCGCCCAACCCTGCCACCGCCAATTTTCGAATTAACTCGGAGACAATGCTTCGCTCCTGCTCTTCGGATTCCATCTCATCTCCTGGTTGAAGGCTTCAAACAAAGGTTTATGCATGGCTGTGTGGACTTTCCAGCTTGCGCGCTTTCACCGTCAAAGCCAGTTGCTGTGCAATGGCCACAAACTGTTTGGCCTCCGGGCTTTCAGGGTGCCCCACCACAATGGGTGTGCCGGCGTCTCCACTTTGGCGAATTTTCATGTCCATGGGAATGTCGCCCAGGAAGGGAATGCCCATGTGTGCAGCCGCTGCGCGGGCGCCGCCTGAATCAAAAACGGGCGTCTGGGTGCTGCAACAGGGGCAAACGAAATGGCTCATGTTTTCGACAATGCCCAAAACGGGCACCTGAATGCGCTCAAACATTTGCTTGGCTCGGATGACGTCGGCCAAAGCCACCTTTTGGGGAGTGGAAACCAACACGGCCCCCGAGGGGTGGATTTGCTGGGAGAGGCTTAACACCACATCCCCCGTCCCGGGGGGCAAATCCACCACCATCCAGTCCAGGGGGCCCCAGTTGACATCCCTCATGAGTTGGGAGAGGGCGGCATGCAACATGGGGCCGCGCCATACCAAGGCTTGGTTGGCTTCCACAAGGAAGCCGATGGAGATCATTTTGACGCCATGGGCCTCCAAGGGCTCCATGCTTTGGCCGTCCTTGCTGAAAGGAGGCTCCTTCACTCCTGACATTAACGGCAAGGAAGGGCCATAAAAGTCCGCATCCAAAAGGCCCACTTTGGCCCCTTCGGCTGCCAGGGCGCATGCCAAATTCACCGCTACGGTGCTTTTGCCGACGCCACCTTTGCCGGCGCCTACCAGGAGAATGTGGCGCACCTGCGAAAGCAAGGGCGGCGGCGCTTGCTTCCTCAACTCCCACTTTATTTGGAAACGCTTCAGGCCCGGCACCTTCCCCAATGCAGCGTCCAGGCTTTGCCTCAAAGCCTCCTTGTTGATGGATTCGGCAGCAGGCAAGGCAAGCGTCAGCGACAACTTGTCGCCGTCCACCTGCAGCTGCTCCACCATGGAGGTGTCCAGCAATTTTGTCGGTGTTCCAGGGAGGGTGAGGTTGGCTAAAGCTTCGCGTACATTTTTTTCTGTGAGGCTCATTCATTTTCCTCTGGGCATAGGCGTGTAAGGCCCTCTTCTAAGGCCCCTTCAAAAAGCGTCAAGCCAATTTTTCAGCAGGCGCTCGTGCGCTTCTCCGTGGGCCAGGGCGAAGAGTTTTCGTTGCTTTGGCGCATGGGCGACAAAGGCAAAGGAGAGCAGCAAAAGTGCCTCCGGCAAGGCGGAGGGAAACTTGTCGGCCCATTCCACCAAAGCAATGCTGCCTGCCCAGTCAAAGTCGAAAACACCGGCCATATACAGTTGCTCCACGGCGTCCAAGCGGTAAAAGTCAGCGTGCAACAAAAGCCCCCGGGGCGTTTCATGGCTGTGTACAAGGGCAAAAGTGGGGCTGGACAAAAACTCGAAGGAAAAGCCCATGCCTTCGGCGGCGGCTTTGGCAAAGAGTGTTTTCCCAGCGCCCAAGGGGCCGCATAAGGCGAGGCAATGCCCCGGGGAGAGCAAGCTTCCAAGGTGGTTGGCAAGCTGGCGGGTTTTCCCGGGGGTTTCCAACAACACCTCCCGGCAAGGCAAGGAGGGCTTCACAGCTTCCACTCGGCATAGAGGTGGCATACCCCCTTCAAAATGTCGCTGGCCAGCATGCCTCTCTCTCCGTGTTGTTGGGCGGCCCACTCCCCTGCCCTTCCGTGCAAAAATACCGCTGCCTGGCAAGCCTCCAGGGTGGACATGCCTTGCGCCAAAAGCCCCGCTATGAGTCCGGCAAGTACATCTCCGCTGCCGGCTGTGGCCATGCCGGGGGTGCCGCTGGTGTTCACCGCCAACCTCCCCTCCGGGCTTGCAACCAAGGTGTCAGCCCCCTTTAGCACCACGAGGGCCAAAGTACGTCGCGCCAACGCCATGGCTACCTCCGCACGCTGCGCCTGCACCTGAGCGGTGGACATATTCATCAGCCGAGCCATTTCCCCCGGGTGGGGCGTGAGGACAGGCTGGCAGCAGGCTTCTTGGAGGCGGTGTAGCTGCTCATGCGGCAAGGCATTGAGGGCATCCGCATCCAACACCACAGGCATCGGCGCTTGTGCCACGAGGGCAAACAACAACTCGGCCGTCTGCGGGCCTGTCTCTATGCCGGGGCCCACGGCAATGGCCGCCTTGTTTTCACTCAAACACAACAAAGGCGCCTGGTGCTTCGGCCCCAACGCCTTCTCTCCTGGGAGGGCCTCTCCCATCAACTCAGGTGTGCCATGCAAGGCCTGGGCAAGCACCTCCTCGGAAGAAGCCAGGGTAACAAGGCCCGCGCCGGCGCGCAAAGCCGCTTGGGCACAAAGGGAAGCGGCGCCGCTTTTTCCGGGGCTTCCGGCAACCACCAGCACGTGGCCGAAACTCCCTTTGTGGCTCTCCTGGAGGCGCTTGGAGAAGAGGGGGCGAATGCCTGCTTCCTCAAGCAGAAAGAGGCCCGGCTGCTGGAGGGCTTCCCAGGCCGCCGGGGGAATGCCAATGTCTGCCGTCCGCACTTGGCCGCAGGCGGCAGCCGCGGGGTAGAGGAAATGGCAAAGCTTGGGGGCTCCCAACGCAAGGCTTAAGTCCGCTTGCACGTGTGCAAACGCACACCGCCCCTCGTCGGCCTGCAAACCGGAAGGCACGTCGGCTGACAGCACTTTGGCCCCCGCCTTCCGGCTTTGGGAAACCCTCTCTATGAGAGAGGCTTCCTCACCTTGGGGGGGTTGCTTCAAACCTGTGCCAAACAGGGCGTCCACCACCACGTCCTCCGGGCGAATGTGCCTTGGATCCAAAGGGGCCCACACCACCCCCGGGCATATTTCACATAGCCGGGCGTTGCGCAAAGCATCCCCTTTGAGTTGCTCCACGGGGCGCGACAAAGTCAAAAACACCCTCCGTCCCCGGCTTGCCAGGAGGCGGGCGCAGACGAAGCCGTCTCCTCCGTTGTTGCCGGGGCCGCATACCACAAAAAAGGCCGAGTGCGGTTTGGACAGCCCAAGCGCCGCCTCTGCCAAAGCCCTGCCTGCATTCTCCATTAAAATGCACATGGGCATCCCCAGCGCTTCTGCTTCGCGCTCCAGGGTTTGCATTTGCTCGGTGCCAAGGGCTTGTCTTAGGGGCGTCTCATGCATTGCAACATGTCCTTGATGGCGCGCTCAATGCCTGCATAACAAGCGCGGGCGACAATGGAATGGCCAATGTTGAGTTCGTCAATTTCTTCCATGGCCGCAATGGCTGCCACATTGAAATAGTCCAGGCCATGGCCCGCTGCGCAGCCCAGCCCAAGCCCAAGGGCATGGCGTGCGGCTTTGTGAATGCGCTGCTGCTGGGCAAGGCGCAGTTGCAGGTTGCTTTCGCTGCAATAGTGGCCTGTATGCAATTCCACGCGCTGGGCGCCGGCTTTCAAGGAGGCGTCCAGCTGCCGGGGGCAGGGGTCGACGAAGAGGGAAACCACCACCCCCCGCTCTTTCAAAACGTGGACAGCCTTCGCAATCTCCTGCGGGTGGGCGACAACATCCAGGCCCCCTTCGGTGGTGAGCTCCTCCTTCCGCTCTGGCACCAAAGTCACCATGTCCGGGGGGTGTTTTAAAACCAGCTCCAGCATAGCGGGGGTGGCCGCCATCTCGAGGTTAAGCAGGCCCTTCTTCGTCTCCCTCAGGAGGAGGTAGTCCCTTTCTTGCACATGGCGGCGGTCCGCCCGAAGGTGCAAAGTTATCTGCTCCGCCCCGGCCACCTCGGCCATGGCCGCAATGGCAACGGGGTCTGGCCATAGGGAAAGCCTGGCCTGGCGGACGGTGGCAATGTGGTCCACATTAAAACCTAAGCGGGGGCGGCTCATTCTTCCTCCTTGGACAAGTGTTTCTTGAGGACGTCTGCAATGTCCTCGGCATACTCCCTCACTTTGCTTTCGTCGGGGCCCTCCACCAACACCCGCACCTTGGGCTCCGTCCCTGAAAAGCGCACGAAGACGCGGCCCTCTTTGCCAAGCGCCGCTTCCACACTCCGGAGTTTGGCTTGGAGTTTGGGCAGCGTTTGCAAGTCCACCCGCTTTGCAACCTCCAGGTTCAGCAATACCTGCGGCGAAGGCTGAAAAAAAGCGGCCAGCTCAGAGAGTGGTTTTTGCTGCCGGCACAAAATGGCCAACACTTGCAAAGCCGCCAGGCTTCCGTCGCCGGCGGTGGCATAGTCGAGAAAAACAATGTGGCCTGACTGCTCCCCGCCCAGGTTGAGGCCATGGCGTCGCATATGCTCCACAACGTAGCGGTCCCCCACCTGCGTGCGCACCACTTGGGCACCAAAAGTGGCCAGGGCATGCTCCAAGCCAATGTTGCTCATAACGGTGGCAACCAAGGTTTGTGCATGCAAACTGTTTCGCAAGGCCCACTCTCTTGCGCATAGGGCCATAATGGCGTCGCCGTCTACAAGCCGGGCTTTTTCGTCAACGAGAATGAGACGGTCTGCATCCCCGTCCATGGCAATGCCAAGGTGGGCGCCATGCTGCACGACGGCTTCTTGCAGCTTTTGAGGGTAGAGGGCCCCGCAGTTGTCATTAATGTTGGTGCCGTTGGGGGAAACATTCAGGCGAATAACTTCTGCCCCCAGCTCCTCCAGCACCTCCGGGGTGACGCGGTAGGCGGCGCCGTGGGCGCAGTCCACCACCAGCTTTATTCCCTCCAGGGTGAGCTCCCTCGGGAAGGTGTTCTTCAAAAATACAATGTAGCGGCCCCTCGCGTCCTCCCAGCGGACTGCCCGCCCCAACGCGGCCCCGCTGGGCCTTTGGCAATGGGCATATTCCCTCTCCAGCCACTGCTCCATTTTCTCTTCCATCTCATCCGGAAGTTTGAAGCCGTCGCGCCAGAAAAACTTTATGCCATTGTCGTCAAAACGGTTGTGGGAGGCAGAAATGACGGCCCCCGCATCCGCGCGCATGGAGGTGGTAATGTTGGCAATGCCGGGCGTCGGGAGGGGGCCCACAAAAGCGACGTCTACGCCCATGGACATAATGCCGCTGGCCAGGGCCTGCTCCAGCATATAGCAAGAGAGCCGCGTGTCCTTGCCGATGACAACCCTGTGCCGGTGCCCGCCGTTTTGAATGAAATGCGCCAGAGCCGCCCCCAACTGCATGGCCAACTCCGCCGTCATGGGTGGTGCATTGGCCTTCCCTCGCACGCCGTCTGTTCCGAAGAGTTTTCGTGCCATGAAGGCTCCTTATGCAGGAAGAGGCTTGGAAGCAAGCCGCGTCCCTGC